>ERZ506143.26-NODE-26-length-77376-cov-9.66856_pt1 | contig 77376 bp, 75 predicted proteins | sample MGYA00513564_ERZ506143 | MGnify/ENA metagenome assembly ERZ506143 | reverse complement strand
ACGCGATGGACACAGATTTAAGCCGACAAACCACGTCTTAAATACTGGTCTTCCACTAACCAAGCCAAAAACGCTTGCTAAGTGGAATTTCATCGCTGAGCATTGTCAGAAACGCCTTCCAGCCGGAGATGATATTCGAAAGGCAGACATGGATCTGCCCAACTTTAAATAAACTAGTCGTTAGTTCCTGGTTACCGGTAATATTAAGCCGCTTTGTTCAAATTGTCAGGCAGTGAACCATCAGCATCGCGGAATATTGGCAGAGCCTGCTCTCGGCGATTAGATGTTAAAGCCTTAAAATCTGTGCAAACGGCCATATAATCGTCTGATTGTAAGTTTGGCTGCCATTGAATTAGACATAATCTTCAGGCAATCTTCTCAGCATTTGAATACCATAAATCAACATAAGTACTGATTCAAAAAAGTTTGCCTGAAGGACCAGCCACCTAATATTCAGTGGTCAATTGTACCTAGATAGGTGGCCGTTCATCCGCCATTCGAGCGGTTTCCCGACTGTAGGGGCTGGCTGACAATGCTCAAGGGCGAAATTCTTCTTGTCCGGGTGGTCTTCCCGGGCTAGAAGAAGACTCGTATTTGAAATTGCGCAGTGGTTTTCTGCGTGAGTTCAAATCGATGTCCGCCCTGTTCCAGCGTTGTCAGCCGGCCCCGGAGGTCGGAATAGGGCACGCACCGGCTGACGAACAGGAATCCACCAAATGGCATGATTTAATCATGATTCATGATAAATCTACTCGCACAATACGCGTACTGGTTACTAGTTTCAATTGATGAAGATTAAAATGTGCCAGTTTTTAAGTGGTCTTTCACTCACCAAATACAACCCAACATCCAATTAATCAGATGAGTTGTGCCGATTCCTTTAATCCAACCGTCGCCAAAAAGTCCGGTGATTGTACCAAACTAGTGCGCCGGATGCTAATGCAAGGACTAGTAACACGATTACATTAATCCATACAGCACTAGCCGCAAACGAATAAATAAGGACACTATAACTCACAATGACAATCATACCAATGACACTGCAAACCAATAAGTTGAGTAACAAGCCAAAGTTCCCGCCACCCCGATTGAAAAGCTGCGTCACATTCGTCCAGTTCGTCATGCGTAATTGGTAATCCCGTTTGAAATAGTGTTGCGCAGCTAAATACGTGCCCCAAGCGATACCCAATATCAGTGCCACGTCCAAAACTAAGAGTGCGTGAACAGCGATTCCGATGACGAGCGCGATCGTTGCGTTGATTGCGACTTGGAACCAATAGCCGAGATAAAACTTTTGCCGTAAATACCGGGCTAATGGGATGGGCAGTGCGCTCACAAAGTCAAAGTTCATTTTATCCAATGAAATCAGATTACCAACCAAAGATGTTTGATTGACATTGATAATGGCCCCCGCCATCCCAGCGACAAACCAGACACCGACCCAGTTAAGGGACAACTGACTCCAGTTAGCTCTCGACCCCGAAAACAGAACACTCCCCACGAGAATCATCGGTAACAGGATTGAGTTGGTAAACAATTGTAACGCCAAACTCGGCTCTTTTAGGAGCTGCCATTGATAGGAACGTAAGATTCTATTAAGGTTATGCTGCCGCGGATGCCGACGCTGCCGGTTAGCTGTTAACACAGTATTCACTTGGGTCAACTGTTCGACCAAATGCAGCAAGACGAAGCGCCAAGTCAAGGTAAGTACTACCAGTAAGGCGACAATTAAGCCGGCCCACGTCAATACGCTCTCAATCGTCAATGGCGTCATAAAGGATTTGTAAACGGGCAAAAATGGTGTCAGCACTGTACGATCAATCCGCGTGCCTGAATCTGCCGCAGAACCCCGACTCATCAGTAAAATACCGACAAATACTAACAGCGCATTTAGGCCTAACATAATATTCATCACCATCTTTTGATGGGTGCGAAATACCTTAAGCTTGGTCAAGCCAAAAACGATTAGGGCACACCCACATAGAATCAGGCCTAAAATCAGGGCATACATCAAGATTGCCAATACGATTCCCAATCCCACGAAGTATCCTGCCCGCGTCATCGTCATCACAAAAATCAACGGTAACGGAATCGTAAACGGCACCGTGTTGAAGATCACAACTAAAATTTTACTTAGAAAGATTTCCTGATTACGAAACGGCAATGGCAAGTATTCAGCGAGGTCATTACCAGCAAAAAAGACGTTATAAATTCCGGCAATGCTCTGCGAAATTCCTAACAAAATAAATAATGCGACATAAAACGTAAACATGCCGGGGAGCTTGCTGAAATCAATGGCAATCATCGTCAGCCCATAGACGCCTAGAAACAGTAACGCGTTCAAGTAAAACTGCCGCGTTAGTTTCTTACTGAGGGCCGAGCCTGACGTTCCTTTTTTGCGTAACCGTTCCGTCAGTTGCGGATTCACTAATCTGAGATTAACAGCCAATAACACGCGTAACTGCTGGTTATTCATCTGGCTCACCCTCAATCGCATCCACTAAGACCCCATTCGTCGGTCGTCCTGCCATTTCGAGATAAATGGTCTCCAACGATTGTTGCGGATGTTGCGCTAACAACGCTTCGACCGTGCCAGTATAAATAAGTTGGCCCTGCTTCAAGATTGCCAACTGGTCGCATAACTGCTGAGCGGTATCCAAATTATGCGTCGAAAAAATCACCGTTTTACCCTTGGCCGCGTGCGCCTTCATCAGATTTTTCAAATCAAAGGCCGCTTGCGGATCTAATCCCTGCATTGGCTCATCCAGAATCCAGATGTCGGGATCCGGAAGCAACGCGCCAATTACGATTGCTTTTTGCCGCATCCCGTGTGAATAGCTGGCCATCGGTTCTTCAGCATGTTCAGCCATATCGAATAAGGCCACCAATTGTTGCCGGCGCTGTTGGACGGCCGCCTCGGATTTTTGATAAGCTGCAGCAATCAAATCCCAGTACTCCATCGCTGACAATTGTAGGAAAATATCAGGCGTATCCGGCACGTAGGAAATCTTGGCTTTGACCGCCAACCGCTGCTGTGCAAGGTCTAAGCCATCAACCGTGATCGTGCCACTCGTGGGTTGGATAATACTTACTAGGTTTTTGATCGTCGTTGATTTACCAGCACCATTATGGCCTAAAAGTCCAAAAATCTGACCCGGTGCAATGTTCAGGTTGAGCTGATTTAAAGCCGTTTTATCCCCATACCGCTTCGTTAAATCGTGAATTTCAATCATCTGGTTCGTCCCCCTCCAGGTATCAGTTAAGCTTTATTATACTATACTGAGTGCCTTTATAACTTCGCGGGTCACGCAATTAGGATTTACATCATTTGCTCGGTCTAAGTGATTAATTGTTTTCTCAACAAACTAATGCTTAGCTTTGGATTGGCTGCGGTATTAAGACCTTTGGGTGACAGTGTCCTCGGTGTTTTGCAACGCCCTGTTTTAGACGTATTAACGTTTTCCACGACTAATGCGCAAAACACGCTAAATATCGGCGGAAATTTCCCCACTCGAGCTATTCTCTTCCCACAAAAAAAAGATAAGGCAGCAAAAAATAGGGCGGCAAACCAAATTGTGGTTTACTACCCTATTCATATTGATTTAATTGCAGCCTGACCTGATAACTGCAGTGTCATTCAGCTGTTTTAATGGTCGCTGAAAATTGAGGCTGACACCAACACGTTACAGTTCATGCCCTGTCGACCATCCGACATCTTTTCAAACGAAGGCAACGGCTCACTTTTCCAAGTCTCAACAAGGCGCGTTGCTCAAGTCACACCAACTCAACTAGTTGCGCCGCTTCTTGAGTAACGCCCCTAACCCGACCAACAAAGTAGCGGCCGTCAAGCCCAGAATCTCGGCCGCCACACTAGCTTGCCGGTCATCACCAGTCTGCGGTAAAGTCGCTTGCTTGTGAGTTTGAGCTTGCTGCCGAACTGGCGCTTGCGTTGTCGATGACTTGATTGACGCCGTCGACTGTACGGATTTGGCCACTGCAGCTGGACGCTTGGTTTCAGCCGTATGACGCACGCGCGTTGATTGCTTTCTTTGCAGCGTAACGACCTGGCGTTTAGCTTGAACTGACTGATTAACTCGGTCAGCTTGCTTGGTCGCACTAGTTGCTCGCTTAGTTTGAGCCGTTTGATTGACCTTCTGCTGTGTACCCGTCTGCGGCGTTTTCTTCGCCGGTGTGATTTTATCCGGCGTCGTCACCGTAACAGTCTTATTAGGCGTTTTAGGCGTCTCACCAGGGTTGGGTTCATCCGCCACGTAACGAATCGTTTGGACATCGTCACCACTTGTTGGGGTCACCGTAACTGCTGGAATTCCGGCCACCGTGGCTCGATAGCCAGTAATACTTAACGCGGGCACGCTAGCAAACGTGCTGCCAGCGTCATTTGATGACCAGGCCCCCGCCGTCACGTCACCAGTTACTTTGTCGACCACATCAGCACGGCTAAACGTCAGCGTCCTGACCGTATCGGCATGTAGTTGTTTGCCGGCACCATCTTGATAACGCACCGTTTGCGTAATCGTCTTAGTAGTCGTTGTCGCATCCGTCCCGTGTGCTAAACGAACGAGATAGTGCGTCGCGACCCCGTCATGATTAAAAATCAATCCGGAAGTTGGAAAGTCGTCACTCGTTAATTCATAGCCCCGGCTCACGTAGCTGGCAATCGTCGCAGCGGTTCGATAAGCGGATGCGGTTTGATAGTCACCGGTTAAGGTCTTCGTTGCTAAGGTTTTACCAGTCGTGGCATCCACGTACGTAATTACCGCTTGTTCCGTATTCAGCGTATACGTGACGACGACATCAGTATTCTGGTCAGCAGACGTGACTGCCTCATTGCCCGCCACACGCTGTTGATCAGCGGTATAGCCCGTTATTTGCGGCGTTGCTACCGGCGTATAACGGCCAGTAGCTGTCGTACCATTCAGCCAAGCGGTGTAAACAAGGGTGCCATCAACTTCATCAATCGTCGCCGTCCGGTCAAAAGTCAGCGTTTGGACCTGATCAGTGCCGGCAGAACGGCCATCACTAAACTGATAGTGGATGGTTTGGCTGACAGACTTGGTCAAATCTTGTACAGCCGTGCCTCTCGGATAGGTCGGCCCAGCTGGATTATCTGGATCGATCGGTTGACCCGGCGTCCCCGGTTCATCTGGTGTGACCGTAATCAATTTATGGCCGAGCTTGACCGTATACGTCTGCTTGACGCCATCCTGATTAAAAATCAATCCCGAAGTTGGAAAGTCGTCGCTCACCAGTTCATACCCTGCTTGGACATAGGTCGCAATTTGATCCGCTGTCCGGTAATCAGATTTCGATTGGTAAGCGCCGGTCACTTGTTTAGTGGCCAACGTTTTGCCCGTCGTCCCGTCAACATAGCTGACAAATGCGGTTTCCTGGTTTGGTGCGTACGTCACAGTGAGCGTCGTATTCTGATCATCACTGGTAACCGCATTATTTCCAGCAATTCGTGACTGATCAGGGGTATAACCCGTAATCGTTGGTGACGTCATCGCTTGATAGATACCGCGTGGCCCATCACCCGAGGTCCAATCCGTATAAATAATAACTAAATGATCGACTTCATCGACCGTCGCAGTGCGCGTAAACGTCACCGTTTGCACATTATCGGCCGCAGCCTGACGCCCATTTTGATAGCGATAGTTGATCGTTTGAAGCACGTCTTTCGTCAAATCAGTCTTTGCAGTCCCTGCTGGATAGCTTGGCCCAGCCGGATTATCAGGATCAATCGGCTGTCCCGGCGTCCCTGGTTGATCTGGTGTGACCGTAATCAACTGATGACCAAGTTTGACCGTATAAGCTTGGGTGACGCCATCCTGATCAAATATCTGACCAGAAGTTGGATAATCATCGCTCAGTAATTCATAGCCCTGGTTCACGTAACTCGCAATCGTCGCAGCGGTCCGATAAGCAGATGCCGTGTGATAGTCACCAGATAAGCGCTGAATCGATAACGTTTTCCCGGTCGTCTCATCAATATAGGTCACGGTAGCTTGTTCTTGGTTGGCCGTATACGTCACGACGACGTTAGTATCCGAATCCTTACTGGTGACGACATCGGTACCCGCCACACGCGACTGATCAACGGTATAACCGGTCATTACCGGCGAAGTTACCGGAGCATAGGTCCCAGTTGTGTCACTACCGTTAGTCCAGTCGGTGTAAACGACCGTGTTAGCGACTTCATCGACCGTCGCAGTGCGCGTAAACATCACCGTTTGCACATTATCAGCCGCAGCCTGACTGCCGTCCTGATAGCGATAGTTGATTGTCTGGCGAACGGCTTTAGTCAAGTCATCAATCGCCGTCCCAACTGGATAAGTCGGCCCGTCTGGATTATCAGGATCAATCGGTTCACCTGGGGTTCCAGGATCATCCGGTGTCACGGTAACCAACTTGTGCGTCAGGGTGACCGTGTAAGTTTGAGGATTCCCGTCGTTTGCAAAAATGTTTCCGGATACTGGATAGTCATCCGTTACTAAAGCATAACCCGCTTTGCCGTATTTGGCGATTGTTGCGGCAGTGCTGTAGTCAGATGTCGTTTGATAACCACCAGTTAAGGAATCAATCGATAATGTTTTCCCGGTCGTTGCATCAATATAGGTCACGGTTGCTTGTTCTTGATTGGCCGTATACGTCACCGTGATCTGCGTATTCAGGTCAGTGTTGGCGACGCCATCGTTACTGGCCACACTTAACTTATCAGCCGTATAACCCGTCATTATTGGTGACGTCACGGCTGTGTAAGTCCCGGTCCTCGCATTGCCAGTATTCCAATCCGTATAAACGACAGTATTAGCGACTTCATCGACCGTCCCACTTCGCTTAAACGTCACCGTTTGGACATTATCGGCCGCAGCCTGACTGCCGTTCTGATAGCGATAGTTGATCGTCTGGCGAATAGATTTAGTCAAGTCAGCAGTCGTTGTCCCTACTGGATAAGTCGGACCATTTGGATTATCAGGATCGATTGGTTCACCCGGGTATCCAGGATCATCCGGCGTCACGGTAACCAACTTGTGCGTCAAAGTGACCGTATAAGTTTGAACAACGCCATCCTCATCAAATATTTGGCCAGAGGTTGGAAAATTATCACTAGCTAATTGATAGCCCAGATCAAGGTATTTGGCAATGGTGTCAGCGGTCTGGTAATCAGATAAGGTCTGATAATCCCCAGTCAAAGTTTTTGGTTCCAAGGTCTCTCCAGTGGTCCCATCGACATATGTCACGGTCGCCGTTTCCTGATTAAGCTGGTATGTCACCACAATCGTTGTGTTATCGCTAGCTCCTGTTACTGAATCTTGACCGGCAACACTGAGCTTATCGGCAGTATACCCCGTAATCACTGGCGAAACGACCGTTTGATAAGCACCAGTGATTGCACCACTGGTTAACCAATCCGTATAAACTACCGCTTGATTGACTTCATCAACTGTGGCGGTGCGGCTAAACGTCAGTGTTTGCACATTATCAGCCACAGCCTGACTGCCATTTTGGTAGCGATATTCAATCGTTTGGCGGACAGCTTCAGTCAGATCATCGGTCGCTGTCCCGACTGGATATTTTGGCCCATTCGGATTATCAGGTTCAATTGGTTCCCCAGGATATCCAGGGTCATCCGGCGTCACCGTAACAAACTTATGAACCAAAGTGACTTGAAAGCTTTTGACAGTTCCATCCTCATCGAAGGACACACCGTTGTTCGGATAGTTATCACTAACCAACGCATAGCCATTATTCTCATAGTTCGCAATCGTGTCAGCTGTTCGATAGTCAGAAGTTGTGCCGTAAGCACCTTCCAAGGGAGCAGCCGTTAGTGTGGCCCCCGTCGTCCCATCGACATACGTCACGGTGGCCGTTTCCGTATTCGCTAAATAAACGTATACCACGGTGCCGCCCTCGTCGCTTAACGTGCCGTTCGCGGCAATTCCGGTATTGTCAGATTTTAAGGTGTAGCCAGTCTTAGGCTTTCCAACAGTCGTGTAATTCAAGTAATTAGCAGCAGTCACATCCGTCCCGTGGGTCGCACGACCCGTGTCCGTTGCCACGACATGCGTCTGTCCATCTGCATCGATGTACTCGTAACGATAGACGACGTCCACATCACCAAGCGTTAAAGTACCGGGCGTCACACCAATTTGATAGTTTTGATTGACCGCACTGGTCTGATCGACAGTCGCGGTAATGGTTTTGGTACCCACCGAACTCATCCCGTCAGTCAGACGATAGCTCAGTGACTCGCCATTAACGGTCCCAGAAACGGTCGCCGTCAAATTTTTAGTCGTGCCATCAACCCAATAAACCTGACTCGGAATGGTAATCGTGGCCTTAACGGTATTGATCGTCAACGTGCCATTCACATACGTGATTTGATAATTTTGTGTTGCATCGGCAGTGGTACCGGTCATGGCATACGCCCCCGCATTGGTTTCAGTTGCAGTCCCACTGCCATCTGCGGTAACGGCGGTAAAGGTCAACGCATCATAATTGGTCCCGCTGGTGACACTCGCCGTCGTCCCATGCGCCTGCCCATCGTAATCAACACTCGCATTGTTCACGGTCACAGTTAGGGCTGCCGGCTTAATCACGAGTGTGCCATCAATCTTGGTAACGGTATAATTTTTGGCTAACAGTGCCGCTTGGTCGGCATCAGCCAATCCCGCCGTCATGGTGTAAGAGCCGGCATTGATTTCAGTTGGCGTTGTAAAATCAAATTGATCATACGCCGTTCCACTAGTGACACTGACGCTGGTCCCGTGGGCCTTACCATCGTATGTCACGGTGTCATCGGCTGCCGTTAGTTGCAGTGGTGCAGCCGTCACTTTATTACTGGTTTTGGTGAACACTGACGATGCGTCGAGAACGTAATTTGACCCCAGTGCCGCTTGAATGGCAGCCTGCCCGGCAGCGTTTAAGGTCATCGTGTATGACCCAACATCGGCACCCGTTAAATTGGGTTCAGTGCCTTGGTAAGTGTCCGTGAAATCAGCTGCCGTCAAAATGGTCTGATTAGCCTGGCCAGCGATATCGTCACTTGCCGCGGTAATGACGCCATTCTTGATTTGGAGAATTATTTTACTCGAGCCATCCCTGACCGTTACTTGTGGCAACATTGTCAGTGAACCAGAATATTCCTGAGAAGTTGCCGCCATCAACAAAATATTTCCAACACCTTTGTTTGTAATGGTTGCTGGCAAAATTTTGACGGTAAAGGTATAGTCTGAAGCACCCGCTGAAAATGTTGGCACATAGTCATCTAAGTTGACATCGTCCGCAAGGTCATAGTAAGTCGCATATTCCTGAATAATGTCAGCCATCGCTGATTTTCCAGCAGCACTCAATGTAAAGGCATAAGTTCCGACTTGATCAAGCTCTGCCAAATCGGTATCACCATTATAATTCGTGACCTGGCCGTTGACATCTTTATAAGCAATATCAAAATAATCTTTAACATTGCCTACATCCATAAACAATAAATATAATAGATTGACTTTTTGACCGTTCGTATCCGTTAAGTAATTACCAGCTGCATCTTGAATATTGTAAGCGATATCATTATCCGGGCTAGCTTCTGGTCCACTAATATGATCACCCAAATAATTCAGGGCCGCGTTATTCACATGATAGGTCATCGTGACAGTGCCCTTGGTCGCTAGTGAGACCGTCGCCTGGGTTTCATCCGCGCTGGCTACCGCCGATACAGCCTGAATGGCTGATTTAGTCGTCAGTGAGGTGCTGGTGGTTGTCGGCGTTAAACTTAGCGCGGCCATTGTTGCATTCGTCCGCAAACGCGTCATTGGCGTCGCGCTAGAATCTACTGAGGCATTGACTGCAACATCTGATTCTGAGGCAGTATCACTTGCCTGTTCACTAGAGTCGCTGTCATTCGAACTATCCGTTGTCGCATCAGTCGTGGAATTACCCGTCGACGGGTTCTCTTGATTACCATTCTGATTACTCGTATTTGAATCGTCCTTAGTACCTTGCGTCGTTGCCGGGGTCGTCGCATCCGAAAGCACACTAGTCCCCGTTGATTCATCCGTAGTAGCCTGATTAGTGGTCGCAACACTGGCTGAATCAGATTTTGAAGCCACCGTTGATTGCGTGTCACTTGTTTCAGATTGGGAAACGACCGTATCACTCGAAACCGTTGCGGTTGTATCCGCTTTAGTATTATCGCTGGATGCATTTACCGTACTAGTCTCATCCGTTGCAGTTGTCGCCATTTCATCCCCGGTTTTAGTCGCAGTCCTCGACGAATTAGTGGTGGCATCTGTCTTAGCCCCGGTGCTCCCTGAATCAGTTTTAGTCGCTTCATCAGACTTTGCCGTCGACGTTGTCTTCGCCGCAGTGCTTGCCGTGGCAGCAGTATCCGCTTTCTCAGTCGTCGACGAAGCCCCTGACTTTAAAACCACGGTCTGGCTCTTGACCGTGGTCGCACTCGCATTGACATTGCTGCTACTTTCGGCGTCATCCGCAGCCGTACTAGTTGCCGCTTTGACTTGTTCCACCTGACTAAACGTTAAACCAAGTCCAACTGAAAACACCGTGATGCCGGCAGTTACCCAACGCCGGCCAGACTTGTAAAGTTTAAAATGCGTCTTACTTGTTAAACCCATTTGATTGAATCGATTTTTCATGATACGGCCTCCAAAGTTCGAACATATGAGGATAATAAGTGAGCTAAATTAATCAATCGATATTCGCACTGATTGCGAACGTTTTGATGTGATTTAATCCCCAGTTTTAATTATAAAATAGCTACTCAATTGACCCCTTCAATCATTAGTATATGTTCAAACAGGTGGAAATAACAAGGGTAAATATTAACTTATGTGGTAATATTGTTGACCAATGGTATCGATTAACGTTATAACGCTGTTAGTTTATCTACCAAACTCAGGTCTAGCCTCATTCTTCGGATGCTTCGTTCATTCATTTGATCAATATCGTTGCCAGATGAACCGTTATTTTTCGATTTGAACCGCACCAATCACTTCTTGTATTCTGAGATTAATTCGTCGATTATCACAATTTGTACGGTCACAGAAGATGACGACTTCTCGCTAGTTGGATCCTAAAAATCGGGACGAAAAATAGATCACCACAAAAAAGTGCTGATCGATTTTAGATATGAGGCACAACCAACTATTGGCGTCCTTTCCATAAGAACAGAAGTGTCTGAGGCTGGCCGAGTAAGCGGACCAGTCTCGCAGCAGTCCAATCCAAAAATTATGGCTTTTGCCTTAAATTACGGCTTGCTGATAGCATCTCGTTTCTGTTGGAATCTTTATCTGCAAGCCGGATCACAGGTACTTCGCTGACATGGCAGTCAGTATAAAGTATAGCTTGAGTACGGCCGGACATGACAATCCCACATGAACATTAAATACGCATCTGTCTACCTTTAAACATGAATAAGACTGAAGCCACTGTCAGAACAATTAACAATAACAAAACACCTAGATTACCTCCTGTTGTTCCTTGAAATGTACTAAATAAACTGGCTACGATGGTTGTACTCATCGCACCAACAAACTGCTGGAGCGTATTCAAGATACCATTTCCATCTGTTTGTTCAGATTTTGTTAGTTGCGATAAAGCCACTGTCATCAGATTGCTCGCCGCAAAACCAACACCCATCATCAATACAACATCAAACATTAATAGCGCCATAAAACTGGCCCGAGAAAAATAAACAGTTGTCAAAAGCATCCCAATAAACATTAGCATTAGCCCTAAAACGATTGGGCGATAAGGGCCAAATCGATCCATGATAATGCCGGACAAAGGGGCCAAAACTGCAACCAGAATTGCACCGGGAAACATAAAAAGGCCTGATAGTGCGGCAGAAACATGTAATCTGAGTTGTAAATAATTCGGCAGGATAAAAGATAAGCCCAGAACGGTCGCTTGAATCGCTAACACACCAAATAGTCCAGTAACAAATTGACTGTTTTTAAAAATAGTCAAATTGAGAATTGGTTTGTTTCTGTTGAAACGATAAAAAAATCCAAAACTGATCAAGCTGATGAGGCCCAAAAACCAAGATAAGTTTTCTATAGCTAGCAATAATGTAGATAGGCCAATTGTCAAGCAGAGAAAACTAATAAAGTTAAATGGTTCCCCTCTCTTATGACTTTCATATCCGATGCCATCCACACCTAAAAATAGAGATAGGACTAAAAATGGAAGCAAAAATAAAAAAATACGACGCCAGTCAAATAACGAAAGCATCAAGCCACCATATGTTGGACCAATTGCGGGCGCTAAAGAAGTGGTCATCGTTGCAATCCCCATCATTAAGCCCCGTTTACTTTTTGGTGCGTAATTCAAAATGATATCAAACATTAGTGGCAGAGCTATCCCCGTTCCGACTCCTTGAATGATCCTTCCAAGCACAAGAACTAATAAACTTGGAGAAAGAAAATCCAGGAGTACGCCTAAAGCAAATAATAAATTGGCAGTGATAAATAGTGTTTTAATTGAAAAATTACGAACTAAAAAAGTTGAAAGTGGAATAACGATTGCTAGTGCTAACAAGTAGCTAGTCGTTACCCATTGAATTGTTGCACTAGTGGTGTTGAACTCAGCCATTAGAGTTGGAAAAGTAACATTCATGGATGTTTCAATCAAGACTCCTGCAAAGCTCATAATCGCTGTCGCAATGATTGCTGGTACGACTCGCCATCTTTTATGATTCATAATCGACTGCCTCCAAATTATTCAATGCAAATTTTTCTTTGCAAATTCATCATAACTTGGATATTTTGAAAATAGAAGTAGGCACTTTTTTGTTCGATAGTTTCCAAAAAGTAGCAACTAACCAAAAAGTGCGTCCTTTACGAGGCTGCTAATTTAAGTGGCTGCCCGCTACAATATTAACCAGCAATCTGTTTTTGGCCTTTTCAAGATTAACGGCCAAGAAACGTTTTGGCGTGAGACGCATTAGGTTAGCGAGCTTTCCATGAAACTTTATTTTAACGCCCTAGTCTTACGTACAAAAGCGACAAACTTAACACCAATGGCAAACAAAACACGTCATCGCATCCCACAAAAAAGGTGTAAAAAAACAGGCCACCACAAAAATGTGATGACCTGTCCTCACCATTAGCCCAGCCTAAGCTGCAACCAATGATTGTTGACGTTGTGATTTAGCCACGACGACGTTCTGGGATACGAGCAGCCTTACCATGTAAGTTACGCAAGTAGTATAACTTGGCACGACGTACGCGACCTTGACGAACGACATCAATTGCGGCAACCCGTGGTGTGTGTAATGGGAATGTCCGTTCCACACCAACACCGTTACTGATCTTACGAACAGTATAGGTTTCGCTGATACCGGAACCATGGCGCTTGATAACAACACCTTCAAATAATTGGATCCGTTCGCGAGTACCTTCGACAACTCGTGCATGAACACGAACTGTATCACCGGCACGGAAATCAGGGATATCCGTACGAAGTTGTTCGCTGGTGATCTTTTCGATTAATTGATTTTGACGCATAATGTATTTCTTCCTTTCGCCGACATTCGTGACAACCTGGTCAGCGGAACATCGTTAATGGGCACAATAGCCAATAAATAGAATACCACATCCGCGACCGGACGTGCAAGTTTTTCTTAACTTTTTCATCGAACTCGTGCGCACACGCTATGCTTGTTCCGCGTCCGCTTTGATTTCAGCTAGCATCTGCCGCGCCTTGCCAGACAACGACAAACCCGCTAACATATCGGGCCGCCGTTCATAGGTGCGTTTAAGCGCCTGTTCTAAGCGCCAGTCATCGATTTTACCGTGATCCCCACTCAGTAAGATGTCAGGGACTTTCATACCCCGGAAATCAGCTGGGCGTGTGTATTGGGGATATTCCAACAGGCCACTCGAGAACGAATCCCCTGGTGCGGAGTCCTCATTCCCCAACACACCGGGCAACAAGCGAACAGTGGCGTCAATCATCACCATCGCACCAAGTTCGCCACCAGTTAGCACATAATCGCCTAATGAGACTTCATCCGTCACTAATGACCGAATCCGTTCATCATAGCCTTCATAATGGCCACAGATGAAGGTCAGGTGGTCTTCTTTAGCGAAGTCTTCAGCGACGTGTTGGTTGAACTGAACCCCAGCTGGATCAAGCAAAATCACGCGTCCAGGTTGCGGATGCTTCTCCTGAACACTCGCCAATGCATCAAAAATCGGTTGTGGCTGTAGCAACATGCCAGCACCACCGCCGTATGGATAGTCATCGACATGGTTATGCTTATCGGTCGTAAAATCACGGAAATTCGTCACATCCACGTTAATGACCTGCTTTTCGATGGCGTTACCAATCATCGATTCGTGCAGCGGCCCAGCAAACATCTCTGGAAACAGGCTTAAAATATCGATTTGCATTAATCAATCAGCCCTTCCATTAATTCAACCGTCACGACCCCGGCATCCAAATCAACCTTTTTGATGACCTGCGGAATTTTTGGCAACAACACATCCGCTTGTCCGTGTGCTCGTTTAACGACCCAGACATCATTGGCGCCTGGTGACAAGATTTCCTTAATCGTTCCCAATGGCTCGTCATCAGTCGTCACGACGTCTAAACCGACGATCTGATGATAGTAATACTCACCGGCTGGTAATTGATGCAAGGCTTCAGCGGGCACTTTGATCGTCCATCCCTTATAACCTTCAACATCATTAATATTGTCCAAGCCCTTAAAGGTCAGAAAATATAGGCCCTTTTGTTCGCGTGCTTTTGCGACTGTGACGGTAATTCCACCAGTCGTTGCATCTGGCGACTTAAACAGGACCAGCTGTTGTCCGACTTTAAATCGTTCTTCAGGAAAATCAGTCACAACGACGACCTTCACTTCACCACGAATGCCGTGGGTATTAACTAGGGTTCCAACACGATAGTAATCCATGCGTTACCTGCCTCCTCATTTCATCTCAATGACTAAGTAAATTATTCTAACATATCTGATGCCAATCAAGCACCCACTCTGACCATCCGGTAACGAACACCATTTTGACCGTCCAAATCGTTGACGGCCAGCTTACATGGTGTCACTCTGAGGATAATAAAAAACTCTTAAACAAAACATCACTGCTTCGCTCAAGAGTTTTTTTGTTGTCCGTCTTCGATCGTAAGCCGGACACGTTTTGGTCCTGAAACTCGGACACTATACACAATCGTCCGAATTGCGGAAGCAACCCGTCCCTGCCGGCCAATGACCCGACCAATATCTTCGGCGTTAACCGTCAAGTTGTATTCAAGGTACCGTGTGGTTTCCTTGAAATCGACTTGAATATCGTCCGGGTATTGAACTAACGGGGTAACAACTGTGATGATTAAAGCTTTAATATCTGCCATGATCTATTACCGCTTTATTATTTAGTGAACTTAGCTTCGTGGTACTTCTTCATGATACCGGCCTTGGATAAGATATTCTTAACCGTATCTGAAGGTTGGGCACCATTGTTCAACCAACCGAGGATATCTTCCTCTTCAAGCTTAACTTGGGCTGGTTCAGTAAGTGGGTTGTATGTGCCGACTTGGGCGATAAAACGACCATCACGTGGTGAACGTGAATCTGCGACAACAATCCGGTAAAATGGATTTTTCTTTGAACCCATCCGCTTTAGACGAATCTTGACTGACATTTAAACACCTCCCGAATTCTTTAACAGGTAATAATATACCAGTAAATCAATAGCTTGTAAAGGACTTTTTCTTGACAGGCTAAAAATTCTTACTGATTAGCGTTTGCGACGGCGCATGGCCTTGGCTAAACGCTTTTGTTTTTTCTTCTTCGTCTGACGAACCATGCGCTTCATCGCCATTTGCTGCATCTTACCACCGATGCCGCCACCGCCATTTGCGCCGCCCATGAGGCCTTCCATACCGGAGAAGTTCCCCTTGGACATTTGATTCATCATTTTCTTGGTCTGATTAAATTGTTTGATCATCCGGTTGACTTCATGAATCGGACGTCCAGAACCGGCCGCGATTCGCCGCCGACGAGACGGATTCAGTAGGTCTGGATCAGCCTTTTCAGCTTTGGTCATTGAATAGACGATCGCACGAATATGCGCAATATCCTTGGGATCCATGTTCAGGTTCTTCATGGCCGGGTTGTTGGCCATGCCGGGAATCATCTTCATGATGTCTTCCATGTTCCCCATCTTGTCGACTTGGTCCAATTGGTCAATGAAATCGTTGAAGTCAAAGGTATTCTCCTGAATCTTCAGGTTCATTTCTTCGGCTTGTTTTTCATCGTATTGCTGTTGCGCTTTTTCGATCAGCGTCAGCATATCACCCATACCAAGGATTCGGTCTGCCATCCGGTCTGGGTGGAAGACGTCCAAGTCGGTCATTTTTTCACCTTGACCAACGAACTTGATGGGTTTACCAGTCACGGCGCGAATTGATAAGGCCGCCCCACCACGGGTGTCACCATCTAACTTGGTCAAAACGACCCCGGTGACGTCGAGCTTATCGTTAAACCCTTCGGCAGTATTAACGGCGTTTTGCCCAGTCATCGCATCGATAACTAACAAAATTTCATCTGGATGAACTAAATCTTTGATGTTGGCCAATTCATTCATCAGCTGTTCATCGATTTGTAGCCGCCCAGCCGTATCGATGAAGACGTAATCGTTATGATTTTCTTGGGCTTGCGCCATCCCTTGACGAACGATTTCCACGGGATCGACATCGGTTCCTAATTGGAAGACTGGCACATCGATCTGCTGACCAACCTGTTGCAATTGTTCAATCGCAGCGGGCCGGTAAACGTCAGCCGCAATCATTAACGGCCGTGCGTTTTGTTCGTTCTTCAACTTCAGGGCTAATTTACCGACCGTCGTCGTTTTCCCGGCCCCTTGAAGCCCAGCCATCATGATAACGGTTGGAATTTTAGGTGATTTATTCAGTGGAACTGCTTTTTCACCCATCGTTTTCGTTAATTCTTCATCAACGATCTTCACAATTTGTTGTGCTGGATTTAACCCTTCCAGCACCTTTGCGCCGAGCGCGCGTTCGCGAACCGTTTTAACAAAATCCTTAACCACCGTAAAGTTAACGTCAGCTTCCAGTAAGGCTAACCGAATTTCACGCATCGTGGCTCGTAAATCGCTTTCCGAGATCTTCCCTTTGCGCCGTAAATTGGTCATTGCTTTTTGTAAACGTTCCGTTAGGCCTTCAAATGCCATTGGTGTCACCTAACCTTTATTTTTATTCTGAGTCAGCTTCTAAGTTGACTAGTTGTTGAATCATCTTAATTAACTGGGTATCCCCATGATAATGTTGCTTAATATAGTCAGAGATCGCGTCGACTTCATGATTACGTTCCACGAAGTCCTTGTAGAGGTGCAGCTTAGCTTCGTAACCTTCTAAGATCTTTTCCGTCCGTTTGATATTGTCATACACGGCCTGCCGTGAAACGGAGAATTCCGCTGCAATCTCGCCTAAGGAATAGTCGTCAGCGTAGTACAGTTGAATATATTCTTTTTGCTTGTTCGTTAACAAGGGCTCGTAGAACTCAAATAACGAATTGATTCGATAATTTTTTTCAATTTCCATGCGGGACTCCTCACGCTCATAATCACAGACTACACACTAAATAAGAGTACCGATTTTATCGGCATTCGTCAACTATCAGTCGCGATTTCAATTAAAAATAAATGGCAATCGTTCCCGACCGGAACAATTACCATTTATGGTCAGCTAGATACGCTTCAACAGCGATTAGCCAGTAATAATATCCTTGAACAAGCCATAAACAAAGTCGTTGGCATTAAACGGTCGTAAATCAGTGACCTTTTCGCCTAATCCCACGTACTTGACAGCGAGATGTAGCTCATTGCGAATTGCCAGCACGATCCCACCACGAGCCGTCCCATCGAGTTTCGTCAGGACGATTCCGCTGACATCCGTAGATTGTTTAAACAACTTGGCTTGATTGAGGGCATTTTGCCCGGTGGTTGCGTCTAAGACCAGTAACACCTCATGGGGCGCGTCCGGGATCTCACGGGTGATGACTCGTTTGATTTTTTCCAACTCATTCATCAAGTTGACTTTGTTTTGCAACCGACCGGCAGTATCGACGAATAGCACGTCGTAATCTTCGGCCTTAGCCTTTTTGACGGCATCGAAGCAGACCGAGGCTGGATCACTCTTCTCGGCCTTAGCGACGACGTCAACCCCATCGCGTTGCCCCCAGACTTGTAACTGCTGGATGGCCCCAGCTCTAAAGGTATCGCAAGCCGCCAACAAGACTTTCTTGCCTTGTTGCTTATACATATTGGCCATTTTACCGATGGTGGTCGTCTTACCGGCCCCGTTGACCCCAACGAATAAAATCACGGTTGGGCCACTGGCAGCCATGTGAATCGAATTATCTTCGCCTTCACCGGCTTCACCGTACATATCAACCAGCTTTTCAACGATGACGCTTGAAATTTCTTTCTTGCTCTTCGCATTCTTGAGTTTGACCTCATCGCGTAGTTCATCACTGATACGCATCGCCGTTTCGTAACCTACATCGGATTCGATCAAGGTATCTTCCAAGTCGTCAAAGAACGCTTCATCGACGTGCCGGAAGTTTGCTAAGAACGCATTGATGCGGTCCCCGAACGTCTTCCGTGACTTCTTCAAACCGCGGTCATACCGTTCTGCTTCGGTCGGTTCGTCGTTGGCTTCAGCTTCTGTCGTCGCTGGCGTTTCAGATTCTGCCGACGTATCTTTGTTTTCAGCTGCTGGTGTGGTTTCAACCGTAGACTGCTGGTCAGTCACGGTCTCTTCCGATTGGGTCGCTACTTGAGAGGCCACGGACTCAACTGGTGCCGACTGACTGGCTACCGCAGTATCGCTGGAAACTGGTGCTTCACTGGTTTTGGCCGTTTCTGCTTGAGCGGCTGATTCACGTAAGGCCGCTAAAGACTGGGCTACCATCTCACTGGCCGTTAGTGGCGCAGCTGAAACGGTCGCATCCGTCGCTTCTTCATTGTCGGCGGACGACTGCTCAGTTGATTCAACATCGACTTGAGATTGTGCGTCTGTTTGTTCCTCGACTGTTGATTCATGGACATCCGCTTCACTTGCAGCGACTGTTGCGTGCTGATTTTCAGCACTAGTACTGTCAGCGGCACTCGAATTGGCGCTACTTTCAGAGGTCGTCGTCTCGTTGACCGCCGTCGTTGATTGTTGGGACGTCGTATCGCTAGCCGCAGAAGTAGGTGCCGACGCTTGACTCGCCGTTGCAGAAGCGGCACTAGCGGTCGAATTGGCCTGTGAGTCATCGGATTCAGGTAAGCTGAACGCCTTTTTTAATCGACTAAATAATCCCATCTGTAACACTTCCCTTTTATTTTAATTTTGATTATCTTTCAAGTCTGATAATGAGACCGAAACCATTTTGGAGACCCCAGATTCTTCCATCGTGACCCCATATAGCACGTCAGCGTGCATCATCGTCCCTTTACGGTGCGTGATAATCACGAATTGCGTGCCCGTTTGGAAATCATTCAAGTACTGGCTGAAACGGTCGACATTGGCATCATCCAACGCCGCTTCGGCTTCATCCAAAATACTAAATGGCACGGGCCGAACTGCTAAAATGGCAAACAGTAACGTAATCGCCGTCAATGCCCGTTCACCACCAGAGAGCAGACTCAGTCGCTGGAACTTTTTACCAGGTGGCTGGGCCATGATGTCGACCCCACTGGTCAATAAGTGGTCCGGATCCGTTAAAATCAATTCAGCCTTCCCGCCGCCAAACATTTGCTCAAAAATCGTACTGAATTCGCTGGCGACTTGGTCAAAAGCGGTTTTGAAGCGAGTCGCCACCGTCGTATCCAAGTCAGTCATCGTTTGCAGCAGATGTTCCTTAGCTTCCTTCAAGTCATTGGCTTGATTGTTCAAGAAGTCAAAGCGTTCCTTGACCCGCTCAAACTCGTCAATGGCACCAAGGTTGACCGTTCCAATTTCATCCAGCCCCCGTTTGAGTAGTTTCAATTGCTCGCTAATGGCTGGTAATTCGAGCGGACTGACGTCTTCTTGAGCCGCTGCAACCGTCAGTTGATACTTCTCGGCTAAATCAGCCGTCGCATGGTCGACTTCGCCGGTGAGCTTTGTCTGACTGAGTTCTAAGCGCCGATAGTCATCCGTCGCCGCGGCTGCTAATTGCTGCAGCCGCACTTGCTTAGTCGACAACGCTTCAACATCGTCATTGAGGGTTGCTAATTGATTTTCACAAGTAGCCTGTGCTTTTTGGACCTCCGTTTGTTGCGCTTTAGCCTTCTTTAAGACCGCATCACGCTCAGCCACGGACATCTGCTGACTGGCTAAGGTCGTTTGGATCGCAGCTAGGTCTTGTTCCGTTTGCTGCTTAGTCTGTTGTGCTTGAGCCAAATTAGTTTGACATTGCGTTAACTGTTGCTGTGTCTGCTTGACGTGCTCTTGCGCCGTAATCAGCGCTTCACGTTGCGCCTGCAGTTTAGCTGCCTGAGTCTGTTGATAGCTTTCATAGTCAGTTTGTTGTTGCTGAACGGTCGCCATCTTAGCTTGATAATCCGCTAGCTTAGCGGCGTTCTCCGCTTGGGCCTGTTGATTGCGCGCTACCAACTCATCGTAACTATCATCGGCTTGTGCTTGCTGCTGTTCATAGGCCAAGGCTTTGACTTGCCGACTCAGCTGAGTCTGTTCGCTCTGTGCAGCCTGTAATTGGGCCTGCACTTGGCTGAGTTGGTCCTTAAGCTGGCTGAGTTGTTGACGCGAGGTTTCGACCTGCGCTGTTAGATCCTGGTTGGCTTTCTTTAAGTCGGCCAACCCTTGTTCGTAGGTCACGAGTTCGGATTGCATTTGCTGAACATTCGCTGCAATCTTTTCAGCGGATTGCTGTTGTTGTAACAGACCGTTATCGTCGTGACGCGTCGCCCCACCAGTAATCGCACCACTTGCCGCAATCGTTTCACCATCGACCGTGACCAGTTTGCACCGGAAACGGCGTGTTCGTGAAATCGCCATAGCATGATCCAACGTATCTACAATGGCAGTTGTGCCTAATAAATAGCGCTTGATTGCCATCAGTCGCGGTTCACAATCGACTAGCTCGCTGGCAACGCCTAAAACACCGGGCTGTTGTAACAGTTCGTGTTCCGTATTAACTGGCAATTGCCGTGCCGTGATTCGTTCAATCGGCAGAAACGTCGCCCGACCAGCGTGATTTTGCTTCAAGAAATTAACGACCGCTTTAGCCGTTTGTTGCGTGTCACAGACCACGTTTTGCAACTGGCCACCTAACGCCACTTCGACCGCTTTCGTGTACTGTACTGGCACGGTCAGTAATTCTGAGACCGCACCGGCGACCCCGCTGAATTGCTGCCGGTGTTGTAAGACCATCCGCACACCCGCATAAAAATTCGTGTAGCGTTCCTGAACGGCTTGCAGGGCTTCTAACCGCGATTTTTCACGTTGCATCATCCCTGCCGCATCCAACCAGCGTTGTTGCTGAGTATCGATTTCTTCAGCGTTGTGCTTAACTTGCGCCTGTTGGGCCGTTAGTTTTGACTGTTGCTGATTGACTTGATTTTCTAAGTCCCGTTGGTCGCGATTATGCACGTCGACGGTTGTCTGGACCCGTTTCAAGTTCGCTTGCGCTTGAGCCAATCGTTCGGCTAATGCGCTACTCTGCGTTCCTGATTGTTGATGTTGCTTAGTTAAGTTTTTGGCTTCATTATTCAGTTCGGCCTGGATCTGCTTTTCATCAATATAAGCATTACGCAGCTTTTCCAGCTCATCCGCCAATTGTTGGCGTCCAGCAGCGCTCGTGGCCGTTGTCAGCTCAGCAACCGTCGCCTTTAAGGTTTTAACTTGGTTTTGTTGCTCAGCCAAGGTTTGCTGCAACTGGTTCTGTTGCTCAGTTAACTCAGCAATCTGCTGCTTAGTCGTCGTCAGCGTCGCATTCAAACGTTCCTGTTCAGATTGTTGATTTTGCCGCCGTTCTGTGTCGACCCCCTGCTGACCCTGTGTATTCTCAATGGTCTTGGTCAAATCGAGATTCTGAGCGGCTAACTCATCCTTGTGCTTCAAGGCACCCGTTTGTTGCGTTTTAAGTTCGGCCAATTTGGTCGCACCCGCATCCACATCTCGCTGGTACTTGGCAACCAGTGCCTTCGCATTAGTCAGTTTTTCGTTGACGCCTTGTAACTGGTCACGAGCAATCGTCAACTTTTTGACCAGCCGTGAGCGGTCTAGATAATCATACTTTTGCTTTTGATCCTGATAGTCGCGTGCCAAGCTGGCTTGTTCTTCTAGCGGGCCTTTTTGCTGATTTAATTCAGCGATAATATCATTCACGCGGTCTAAATAATCAGTCGTTTCGGCCAGCTTATTTTCCGTCGTGAGCTTATCTTTTTTATATTTCAATACCCCCGCGACATCTTCAATGATGCTACGGCGGTCTTCTGGTTTAGCGTTAAACACGGCCTCGACTCGGCCTTGTGAAATCACTGAAAATGAATCTTTGCCCAGTCCAGTATCAATCATCAAATTAGTAATATCTTTTAAACGACAGGATTGATTATTAATTAAATAATCGCTATCCCCATTACGGAAGAGTTTCCGCGTGATACTGACCTCAGCATAGTCGAGGGGGAGAAAATGATCACTATTATCAAAAGTAATCGTGACTTTCGCCATATTTAACGGTTTGCGATTCGCCGAGCCGGCAAAAATCACATCGGTCATCTTGGTGCCACGCAGACTTTTGACCGCCTGCTCACCAAGCACCCAGCGAATAGCTTCAATAATGTTACTCTTACCACTACCGTTTGGGCCGACAATTCCCGTCATTCCGGCTTGAAAATCAATTTTGGTTTTATCAGCGAACGATTTGAATCCACTGATTTCTAATGATTTAAGTTGCATTCGACACAAACTTCCTGTAATTATTAGTCGTCTTGGGTTGGTTGACTATTTAATGGCACTGATCACCGCACACATTCGTTGCCTTAAACGAGCAGGCAACGGACGGCTCCGGGTTGCTTGACCGGTTGCTAGTTAGTCGCCCACGCACTGTCATAATCGCATCGCGAGTCACACGCAGACTAGGACCAGTACGTCTTCAACTGATGACAACCTGCAATTTTCGGCCACTAAATGCCTACCCAATCGTTGATTTATTATTGTAACTGTGAATAGGCTTGCCGGGCAGCACTCTGCTCAGCTTCCTTCTTGGAATGGCCGCGACCTTCACCGATTTTTTGACCATCGGCAACGACGGCCACCTCATAAGAACGTTCGTTAGCTGGGCCTTCCTGTTCGATCAGCTGATATTCGATGGCCACATCACCGTCACGTTGGAGATATTCCTGTAACGTGGTCTTATAATCGAACACGCCGTCAAAACGTCCTTCATCCAACTTCGGAAAAATCACTTGGTGAACGAACTTCAAGACGGGTTCGCGACCTTGGTCTAGGTAGAGCGCACCGACAAAGGATTCAAAAATATCACATAAGAGTGAATCACGTTCCCATGCGCGGGCCTTTTGTTCACCCTTACCTAGACGAATATATTGTGGAAAGTCACATTCACGAGCAAAGCTGGCGAAACTTTCTTCGCAGACCATTGCTGCCCGTAAACGAGTCAACTTGCCTTGGGGCATGTCTTTATAACGTTTGTATAAATATTCGGATACCACTAATTCCAAGACGGCATCCCCCAAAAATTCGACCCGTTCGTAATATTTTAATTGCTGATCCTGATGCTCGTTGACGTATGATGCCTGAGTAAAGGCCTCCGCTAGTAACGCAGGATCATTGAAGACGATGCCAAAGCGTTCTTTGAGCATTGCAGCTAATTCAGTTATCATTTGAAACTTCCTTTCAGATTTTGTTTGAATGCCTGTCAATCCCAGTTGTGCTGGGGGCATCAAAAATACGCTTGTCCATGGAGACACACCGGTCAAGCCATTGCGTATCATAACATTATACTATGATTTAGGGGTTAATAACAACGTTAGCGCCTAGGTGAGACGTGATTCAGGCCAATTAAAAACAGGTACGCTGCACATCGCATACCTGTTTTTAAGGCGGAACGTCTTATTTAGCTTGATGAGCAGCCACGTAATCGACCACTTCACCAACCGTTGATAGCTTTTCAGCATCTTCATCTGAAATCTCACTACCAAAGGTATCTTCTAATTCGAGTACAAACTCGACAAAATCAATGGAATCAGCATCCAAATCGGTTTGCAAGTTCATGCTGTTGGTAATCGTTGCCTTATCAACTTCGAACCGATCAGCAATGATATCCGCAATTTTATCGAAAATTTCTTTTTTCGTCATGTAAAAATCCCTCACTAACTTGAATTCACTAAAGTATTCTAATCGTTTTCAGCAGGATTGTCTACACTTGCTTGCTGATTAGCCTGTTGATTTGCAAAATATTCCGCGACACCCGGTACGATATCGGTGCTGACCATCTGCCGAATTTGCCGAATCGTATTAACGATCGTCGGCGCTTTACTAGAACCATGCGTCTTGACAACTGGCGCTTTCAAGCCCAGTAGCACGGCACCACCATATTGCGAGTAGTCCATTTGTGAGCGAATCTCGTTGAACCCGTTCTTGAGGAGTAAGCCACCCAGTTTACCACTAATCCCGGTATTGTAGACCGCATCCTTCACGAGGCCCAGCATTGAGCGCGCGGTCCCTTCGATACTTTTCAATACCGCGTTACCCGTGAACCCGTCAGTGACGACAACATCCGCCACCCCGTTCAATAAATCGCGAGATTCAACGTTACCGATAAAGTTGACCCCTTCCGTTTGCGAAAGCAGTTCAAAGGCCGCCTTGTGTACTTTATTCCCCTTGTCGTCCTCAGTCCCATTGTTTAACAGCGCGACCCGAGGATGTTTGGCCTGCATCATCCGCTCAGCGTAGTACGTCCCTAAGACACCGTATTGTTGAAGGTTCAAAGGCTTACTGTCCGCATTGGCACCGATATCCATCATGACAAAGTTAGACTGATTGGCGTTACGGACGACCGGCAAAACGGTCACGAGTCCCGGCCGGTCAATCCCTTTGATTCGTCCGACGATAAATAAGCCAGCCGCGAGCACCGCTCCCGAATTACCGGCGGAGAAGAAGGCGTCCGCTTGCCCATCTTTGACTGCTTGGGCCGCCATCACGATTGACGAGTGCTTTTTACGGCGAACCGCTCGAACTGGTTCATCTTCCATCGTAATCACTTCATCAGCGTTGATAATCTGAATCCGGTCCCGGTTTTTCAGTTGGGCGTTGATCACATCTCGTTGCCCATAGAGTAAAAAGACCGTGTCCTCAAATAAGTCCCGAGCCTGTTCAACCCCTTCAATCACTGCGTTAGGCGCGTAATCGCCACCCATAGCATCAATCGCAATTTTAATCATTGTGTCACCATTCCTCTCATCACGGTACGCGATTTGTTTGTTAATCAAGTGTTCCTACTGCTGCTAGCTTGGCGCTCAAATACGTCGCTAGCGCATGGTTCTCAGGTTCATCCTGCCAATTTGGTCGCTGAACGATGGCGTGGGCATCCTGCTGTGCCACCTGTAAGACGGTCAAATCCGCAATCGGGTCGCCGACTTTGAAGGCCGGCATCCCGGATTGTTTGACCCCCAATACGTCACCGGCGCCCCGCAGTTCCAAGTCCTTTTGCGCAAGCACAAAACCATTAGTCGTCTTGGTCATGATTTGCATCCGTTCGATTCCCTGCTGATTTTTCGGGTCCGCCACTAAAATACAGTAAGACGCCTTAGTTCCTCGTCCGACCCGACCACGCAATTGGTGAAGCTGGGCCAAACCAAACCGGTCGGCATCATAAATCATCATGATCGTCGCATTTTTGACATCCACCCCAACTTCAATGACTGTCGTCGAAACGAGCAATTGAATCTCGTTAGCTTTAAACGCCGCCATCACCGCTTCTTTTTCTTCCGGTTTCATGCGACCGTGTAACAATCCGACCTTGACCTGCGAGCCAAAATACTCTTGCAAGTTTGCGGATAAAGCTTCGGCGTTCTTCACGTCTAACGTTTCCGATTCTTCAATCAGTGGGGTGACCACATAAGCTTGCGAGCCATTGTCAATTTGCTGGTGAACGAAACTCAACGCGGAATTGGCCTGGTTACTGCGAACCCACGTCGTTTGAATCGGTTGCCGGCCAGCAGGTAGCTCGTCGATTTCGGAAACGTCCATTTCGCCGTACGCAGTGATCGCCAGGGTCCGCGGAATTGGGGTCGCCGTCATCGCAAGCGTATCTGGCTGACCACCTTTTTGACGAAAGGCCGCCCGTTGATTGACCCCAAACCGGTGTTGCTCATCAGTAATGACCAGTCCCAGGTTAGCATACTCGACGCCATCTTGAATCAGTGCATGCGTTCCAATCAACAGGTTGATCTCGCCAGCGGCCAGCGCTGCCAAGAGTGTCTTTCTGGCAGCCGGTTTGGTTGCACCCGTCAACAAAGCGACGTTAACGTCCGTGTCGGCAAAAACTTTTGCTAAATTATTGGCATGTTGTTCTGCCAAGATTTCGGTCGGTGCCATCAGTGCTGCTTGATATCCCGCCGTAATTGCCGCGTACATGACGATGGCCGCCACGATCGTCTTCCCGGAACCAACGTCACCTTGTAACAGCCGGTTCATATGTTTCGGCGACTTTAGGTCTAAACAAATTTCGTTGACGACTCGTTTTTGGGCACGCGTCAATTCAAACGGTAGCGTCTTAATGAACGCTTTTAGTCGTGAATTGTCATACGCAATCGCAATGCCATCCGTCGTCGCGTCAGACTGCTTCAACGCCTGCATCTGCATTTGAAACAGCAAAAATTCTTCGTAGGTCGCTGAACGCCGTGCCGCAGTCGAATCCGCTTGGCTGGCTGGAAAATGCATATCATGAATCATCTGCCGCCGGGGTAACAAACGATATTTTGCACGCAATGGCTCCGGTACGATATCCGTAATGACCGGCGCATAACTGTCATACGCCTGTTTGATTAATTTTTGAATGGTGCCCTGCTTCACTGACTTACTAGCAGGATAAATTGAGCCAAACGCCGAATCCGCATTATTGGGATTGATAATTTTCATCCCAGTCAAACTACTGCGCGTCGCATCCCACTTGCCATAAACCGCTAAGTCTTGCCCCGTTTCAATCTGTTTCATCAGATAAGGTTGATTAAAAAAGGTGACCATGTAGACATCGTGGTCAATCAGCAGGCGAAAATTCAAGCGGTTCTTTTTGCGACCAAACCGCGCCAAGACCGGTTCAGAAGCCACCGTGCCTTTGAGCGTGACTTTCTCCTGATCTGCAATTTCATTGACGTCTTTGACTTGGAGATCTTCATAGCGAAACGGATAATAAGTCAACAAGTCCGCAATCGTATTAATGCCGAGGGCTGCCAAGGCCTTTTGACGGGTCGGACCGACACCACTTAACGTCGCGACTGCATCACTCAATTGTTGTGCCACGCTTGACCACCTGCCTTTCTATCAAACTCAAAATCTACCGTCATTGCAGGGACCGCTACATACATTAGTCATATTTACGTGACTGCCGCGAACTGCGGCTTACACATAGACACGACCAAGCGCGTATCTCGAATAACAGTCAATCATCATTATTATACCAAAAATTCAGTTTTACGCTCACCGCAACGGCTGACTGAACAAAAACAGGCCCCAGCATCGCTGCCAAGCCCTATTTTTGCGAAATCTTATTATTCAACTGATACAAGGAATGGATAAACTGGCTGATCACCCTCATGAATTTCAATTTCTAATTCATCATCCAAGTCTTGGACTTTGGCCGCCAATTTATCGGCATCCGCCTTAGTTGCATCTTGGCCATAAATGATCGTGACGAGTTCGCTATCCTCATCCAACATGGCTTTAACCATGTCTAATGCCGCCGTATCGCGGTCAGGGTTCGTAATGACGATTTTGCCATCAACTAAGCCCATGTAATCATCTTTCTTGATTGCCAAACCATCGATGGTCGTGTCACGCACCGCATGAGTCACTTGACCGCTGACTACCGTGCTCAAAGTCTCTTCCATCGCCGCTTGGTTATCATCAAGACTGGCTTCCGCATTGAAGGCCAACATCGCGGTCATCCCTTGTGAAATGGTCTGACTGTGAATGATCTTAACCGGGACGTCAGCAACTTCTGCTGCCTGTTCAGCAGCTAAGAAAATATTTTTATTGTTTGGCAAAACTAATGCCTGCTTGGCACCACTGTCGTTGACAGCCTTGACGATATCCGCCGTACTTGGGTTCATCGTCTGACCACCAGCGATAATGTCAGTGACCCCGAGGCCTTTGAACAGCTTGCCAATCCCATCACCGGATGAAACTGAAATAATGGCGTAACCGTGCATGTCAACTTGTGGTTGAGATGGCATGGCTGGTTCTGCAGTTGCTTGGGCTTCACTTTCTTTATCGTGTTCCATGATAGTTTCTTGTTGAAGCCGCATGTTGTCCACTTTAACCTTGATGAGGGCACCAAAACGTTGGCCCCAAGTCATAACATCACCAGGATGTTCCGTGTGGACGTGGACCTTAACGATTTCATCGTCGTTAATGACTAACAATGAGTCACCAAGTTGGGCTAAGTAATTGTAAAAGGTATCGTAGTCAAACTTATGATCAACTAACTTACCATCACCAATTCGAACCATGATTTCAGTACAGTAACCGTACTTGATGTCGTTCGGATCTAATTGGCCCTGGACACTCTGATGATGAGCAGCATCGATCATTGAGTCCATTTCAGCATCGTCCGGCACGTAGTCTTGCGATTCATCGACTTTACCACTCAGCGAGTCACTGAAGGCTTCTAAGACAAAGGTCAACCCTTGACCACCAGAATCAACGACACCGACCTGTTTTAAGACAGGCAAAAGGTCTGGCGTTGATTTTAATGCCGCCTCCGCAGCAGTAACCACAGCATCCATCACTTCACAAATATCATCGGTCGTTTTAACGGCCTCTTTACCAGCACCAGCGGCTTTGCGAATTACTGTTAGGATCGTTCCTTCAGTGGGCTTCATAACGGCCTTATAGGCGGTCTGAGCTCCTGCAGCGAGTGCATCCGACAAATCAGTCGCCGTTAAGACGTCTTTATCAGCAACCGCCTTTGAAAAGCCGCGAAAAATTTGCGATAAAATAACCCCAGAGTTGCCGCGAGCACCCATTAAGAGTCCCTTGGCTAACGCTGACGCTAAATCGCCGACTTTGGTGCTAGTTTCTTCACGTTCATACTTGGCACCGCTGGCCATTGATAAGCTCATATTAGTCCCGGTATCACCATCTGGTACCGGAAAGACGTTCAAAGAATTAATAAATTCAGCACGTTGGCTCAGCTTTTGTGACGCCGCTTGCACCATTTTGCCAAATTCAAGATTAGTAATCGTGGTGATTTTCAATTTCAAAATTCCTCCTTGGCTTCCACCAACTTCAATTTAGTCGTTCATTACCCGGACACCTTGGACAATGACGTTGACCGAATTGGCCGTAACGCCAAGCATGTTTTGTAAGTTATATTTGACCTTGGCTTGGACATTGCGTGAGACTTCTGAAATTTTGGTCCCATAACTGACGATAATGTTGACATCGATTGCCACCCCATTATCCTCTTGGCGAACAACCACACCGCGCGCATAGTTTTCGCGGCGTAAAATTTCATTAACGTTATCACGGATCTGGTTGCGACTTGCCATACCGACAACACCGTAGTTATCCGTTGCAGCGCCCCCAACGACCGTCGCGATAACATCATTATCAATATCAATGGTTCCAAATTGGGTTTTGATTTTGACAGCCATGAAAATAGCCTCCTTGTTTTAACGCGTTCATTTACGATAGTTTATCATAGCACAACCACTCTTGAAAGAAAAATTAAGCGACTGCTTATCGGAAGCCCGGAAACTGGGAATTTAGCAGTAAAGTAAAATTACTTGATAGAAATGTATTGCAACCTTCATTAATCTATGATAAATTATTCTAGTGAATGATAAAGACGACCTTTTATCAATGATTACCGAAGGAGGCAGATCAACATGGCAAAAGACTACGTTACAGGCAAGCGGACGCACTTTGGTAACACGCGTTCCCACGCTTTAAACCACAGCCGCCGCAGCTGGAAAGCTAACTTGCAAAAAGTTCGCATTTTAGTTGATGGTAAACCAAAGAAGGTTTGGGTTTCAGCTCGGACTTTGAAATCAGGTAAAGTTACGCGCGTTTAGCGCAGCAAATCGCCACCACAATTTTTTTGTGACTGGCGTTTTTTGTTACCTAAAATCAGGTTTTCACAACCATTTTTTTATAAAGTTTATAATTTCAGTTCCTCAAAAAAGGACCAGGTTAGTCGTTTACAAACGGCCAACTCGGTCCTTTTTTCATGCTAATTTGATTATTTTTTCAGTAACACTACTTAAGTTTTCTGAAAGGCTTGATCAATTCAATTAAGAAAACGTCAGGATAGCCCAGCTCAAGACTTCCAAGCAGTGCCTAATCGCTCACCTGGTCATCTTTACTTTGAATCACCGCTAAAACACCCGCATCAAAGCTGAAATGGCCAGTATCACCACTAAACTCGTTGCTGGCCCATGAGATTGGGTAGTCATTATGGGCCGCTTTCAGCTGGTATTTTTCATCCGACAACGTCAGGTGCATCGGCATCATCGGCACGAACGCCAGATATTTTTTATCCGCTTCCTTTTGGATCTCATACTCACCCGGCAAAAAGAATTGCACGCTATTCTGCTTATCAATCAATTTGATTTGGGGTGCCCACTGCCGAAAGACGGGGTCTAAAACCAGCCACAAATTGGCTAAAAGATGGTCTAAACGGCCACCCGTAGCCCCATAAATGTGCACGGCGGTCGGGTTTAACTGTTCAAAGATCGACTTAACTGCTAACTGGGTATCGGTGTGATCCTGGTCGGGTTTGACGATAATCGTCCCTGCCAGTGCCTGCTTGACCGTCTGTAATTCGGCTTCATCGATCGAATCAAAATCACCAACGACCATCACTGGCCGAATACCACGTTTGACCAGTCGTAGTGCGCCCCGGTCCGCGCCGACCCAGTCCCCAGGAATCGCCGTCAAATCGACCGGATAATTGGCAGTCGGCCCACCCACTAATAAATTAATGATGGTCGCCATTAATTGGTCGCCACCTTCAAATCTTGGATCCGTTGCGCCGGATCCGTGCTATTGTAAACGTATGAACCGGCCACAGCGACCGTTGCACCCGCATCATAGCAAGCTTTGACCGTCTGATCATTGATGCCACCATCAACTTCGATATCGAATTGATAGCCCTGTTGTTGCTTGATTTCGTTAAGTGCCGCAATCTTAGCAACCATCCGGTCCAGAAAATGTTGGCCACCAAAACCAGGGTTGACGGTCATAATCAAAACTTGGTCAACTAATGGCAGTAAGTCAGTAATCATATTAAGTGGTGTGCCAGGATTGACAACCACTTCGGCTTTGACGCCCGCATCCTTGATCAATTGTAAGGCATGGTAAATGTGGCGCGTACTTTCAACATGCACGCCAATCAAGTCCGCACCGGCTTTGGCAAACTGACCGACAAACCGTTCCGGTTCCATAATCATCAAATGACAATCTAACATCAATGACGTGACGGGCCGTAAGTCCGCAACCGTCCCCATGCCAAAAGATAAGTTCGGCACGAATTGGCCATCCATAACGTCGATATGCAAGGCATCCGCACCAGCGTTCTCGGCCATCTTAACATCACGTTGTAGGTTTGCAAAATCTGCACTCAAAATTGAAGGGGCAACTTTAATCATTAATCTCACTCACTTTTTTTATTTTTTCTTGTTATAAACAACTTTTTTATTTTTGATAGTTTCGTAAAACTGCAAATAATTCTCATAACGACTGGCTAAAATCTCACCGGCATCCAATGCTTGTTTGACGGCACATTGGGGCTCGTTGATGTGCACACAGCCCCGATATTTACAATCCGCACTCAGACGGACAAACTCTGGGAAGTAATGCGTCAACTCATTAGCCGCAATATCAAAGACTTCATACGATGAAAATCCTGGCGTATCAGCAACTAGGCCACCTGCAATCGGAATCAAACTAACTTTACGCGTCGTGTGTTTCCCACGGTTGAGTGCCTGAGAAATTTCACCGGTCGCTAAATCTAAGCCCGGCTGTAAGTGATTCAGTAAGGTCGACTTACCGGCACCCGTCTGGCCCATCACGACCGCGACATGGTCCGTCAACGCCGCCTTAACCGCTGCCAACGCCGATTCTGAGAACGCCGTGCGTTCGCAAATCACTTGATAGCCAATTTTGCGATAGGCTTCCGCTAACGTTAGTCGGTCTTGATAGACGGTATCCGTCAACAAATCCGTTTTTGCGAAATACAATAACGGTTCAATGCCAGCGACGGCCAGCGCTACCAACTGCCGATCAAGTAAATTGGTTGAGAATTCCTGTTCCGTCGTGGCCGTCACCACGATACCTAAATCAACATTCGCTACCGGCGGCCGCACCAATTGGGTTTGCCGCTCACGAATTTTTAACACGTAACCTTCCTGAGGCGTTGGGGCATCAAACTCCACCACGTCACCCACGAGGGGTGTAATCTTACGTTTCCGGAAATTGCCCCGCGCCCGGGTCCGATACATTTGGCCATCCGCATACACGTCATAAAACCCGCTTAGCGATTGCCGAATTTGTCCAATTTTCAAATTAGCACCACCTTATTTTATATTTGGTACGGTCCACTTTTCTATATTGTACCAAAAAAGTCATGCGTTGCGCATGACTTTGACTTATTTTGTTGCATTTTCACTGGTAATATTGTTCTTTTCCATAATGGTGACCCCGTTGCGAACAATCCGGTAACGCCCCTTCGTGTCACCGGTCAGCTGAAACGGTAAACTGATTTTAGTCGACCGCATGATGGCAATATCGCGATAGACCGTCTCAATCATGTGAGTGTCATCATAAAGATAAATTTTCACATCATTTGCCGCAGAACTACTCGTGGACAACGCCTTGTACGGAATCGTCACTTTGACATAAAAATTCTTCGGTGGCGTTGTATGATCATCAGATCCGCGTGACATGGTCACCGTCACTGTCGACCCAGTACGGACGTTACCGCCGCCATCCGGGTCCTGATCAAATGAATAGCCTGATTTCTGCTCACTCGAATAACCTTGTTTGAAATTGATATTCAAGTCATTCGACCGCGCATAGTCCAAAATGTCACTGCGGCTCTCGCCCGTTAAATCTTTCAATTCGACATACCGGCTACCAGCGCTGACCGTAAACGTCACGGTCGTATCTGTCGGCATTACCCGACTACCCGCAACGACATCTTGACTGATGATTTGGCCAGCTGAGACTGATGACGTACTGTAGGTTTCCTTGACCTTAAAACCGGCCGAAGTCAACGTTTGGCGGACATCATGATAATTATCATTGACATAATTACCAAAACTCATCGGCTTTGCGCCGTTACTGACCACCAGGTTGATGCGCGAATGCGACTGCACCTTGGATGCTTTGGCTGGTGTCGACTTAATGACCTGATTTTTACGAACTTGATTACTCTTGGCATGTTGTACCTTACCAACAGTCAAGTTATGCTTTTTCAATACCTTGGTCGCAGCAGCTTGACTCATGCCCGCCACATTCGGCACCTTAGTCGTTTGTGGTCGGCTCAGTTCAAGGCCAACAATCACGGCAATAATCAATAGCAGAACGACGGTACCCCAGAAAATGATGCGGCGCCGTAACGGATGACGTTTAGACCATGACCGCGTTGGTAGTGGTGCATCATCATCGTCATCGTGAGTGGCTTGGTGAGCATCAGTATCATGAGGTGCTGATTTAGCTTGTTGCGCAATTTTATGTGCGACGACCTGTGTCTTACCATCCTGATTGGCGGCAATTGCGGCTTGGATATCCGCACTTGGCATGATTTTTGTCTCGTCATTGCCAATGTCTTGCGGCACAAAGCGCTTCTCTCCTGCCCGATCTGCCGACAAAACCGTCAATAAGTCGGCGGCCATATCTTCTACCGTGGCATACCGTTCGCGGGGATCCTTCGTCGTTGCTTGGAGCACAACGTTTTCTAACGCTTGCGGAATATCAGCATCGAATTCTCGGACCGATGGCATCGCGTTCTGAAAGTGCTTGAGCGCGATTGAGACCGCCGTCTCCCCTTTGAAAGGTACCGAACCGGTCAACATTTCGTATAAAATAATTCCTAGTGAATAAATATCTGACTGCTTAGTTGCCATACTACCCCGTGCCTGTTCCGGCGACAAGTAATGTACGGACCCCAGAATCGTATTGGTTTGGGTCATCGTATGTTCAGACAAAGCGACGGCAATCCCAAAGTCCGTAATTTTGGCATTTCCCTGCTCATCAATCAAGATATTTTGTGGTTTTAAGTCCCGATGAATAATATTATGCGCGTGGGCCGTTGCCACGGCACTCAATATTTGCTCCATAATGTCGATAACTTGCTGCAATGGCAGTGGAAAGTTCTCTTTAATATAGTTCTTGAGATCCATTCCTTTAACGTATTCCATTACAAGGTACTGCATGCCATTCTCTTCACCGACATCGTACAAACTCACAATGTGGGGATGTACTAATTCAGTCGTTGCTAGCGCTTCACGTTGAAATCGTTTGATCGTTTTCGGATCATCTCGTAAGTCTAGCCGGAGCAATTTGACCGCAACATCACGATCTAATATTAAGTCATGTGCCAAGTAAACATTGGCCATCCCACCTTCACCTAAGGACCGGACGATACGATACCGTCCGCTAAGGGTATAGTTGGGTGTCATTTACTGGCCACCTCACCATCAAGTGCCATAATCAGGGCGGTAATATTATCCTTACCGCCAGCTGCGTTCGCTAACTTAATCAAAGTCTCACACTTCTGCGTCGCAGTTTGCTGCGTTGCTAACACTGTGGCGAGTTGGTCGTCAGTCACCATATTAGTTAAACCATCTGAACATAGCAATAATTGATCGCCGGCCTGCATCTGGTACAGATTAGTATCAATATCCGCGTCTGGCGAAATTCCGAGTGTCCGCGTAATAATATTCTTTTGTGGATGTTCGCGCGCTTGTTCGGCGGAAATTTCACCATGTTTGACAAGTTCGTTGACTAACGAATGGTCTTCCGTGAGCTGGTGTAATTTGCCGTCACGAAAGAGGTACCCGCGACTATCACCGATATTAGCCATCAAGAATTTCTGATCAAACAGGAGTGCTGCAACCATCGTCGTGCCCATCCCATTTAAGTCCGAAAACTCGCGCGCTTTTTCGATAATGTGTTGATTTTCGTCCTGAACCTCGCTGGCGAGCCATTTGACAGCATCGTTGGGTTCTTGAAACGTCGTATTTTCAAACCGAAAACCCATGTGCGACACGGCCATCTCAGAAGCCACGTCGCCCCCTTGATGACCGCCAATACCATCCGCTACGATTGCAAAGTTGATCCCTGCTTTATTTTGGAAGAAGCCGACGTAGTCCTCGTTTTCATCACGCTTTTGGCCAATATCCGACCGGTATGCAAAATCCATTGTTTACCACTCCACCATTATTTTTTTCGTAAACAAGCAATGAAAAAGCCGTCAGATAAATAGTCGTCTGGATAAATCGATAACGTTTTATCCGTCCGGTCAGCTTTTAAATCTTGCTCAGTTGGCGTTGTTTGCAACTCAAATTCGGGATGGTCAGCTAAGAATTTCGCAATCACATCCTGATTTTCCTGTTGCAAAATCGTGCACGTACTATACGTCATGATACCACCTTTTTTCAAGGTTGGGGCGACCGCCGCCAAAATCGCAAGCTGAATCTTTTGCAAGTTCAGACTGTCTTGTAACTGTTTTTCGTAGCGAATTTCTGGTTTACGCCGCATTAATCCTAACCCTGAACATGGTGCATCAACTAAAATGCGGTCAAAGCTTTCGTCATCGAATTGGGTTTGAACCTTACGAGCGTCCAGTTCAGTTGCGGCCACACGGTCAGCAACGTGCATCCGTGCCGCATTTTGGCCAATCAGGCGCACTTTATTGGCGTGAATATCCAGTGCGACCACTTCGCCACCAGCATCCGCATCCAATTCAGCCGCAATCTGCGTCGTTTTCCCACCAGGCGCGGCACAGGCATCTAAGACTTGGTCACCAGGCTGCACATTCAAGGCTGGTACTACCAGTTGGGCACTCTCATCTTGAACCGTGAACATGCCATAACGCATTGCTTCGGTATTGATGGCCTGTCCATCCGTGACCACTAACCCGAGTGGTGAAATCTTGCTTGATTCCACTGTTAACCCGTCGTTGGTTAAAGCGGTCGTCACGTCTGAAACCGTTGATAAGGCCGTATTGACCCGCAACGACTGCTTGGCCGGTTGGTTCAACGAAGCAATAATCGCTTCCATCTTAGTCGCGCCCAGCTGCTGCCGCAATTCTTGAATCAGCCAAACTGGCATACTATAAGTGACACTCAACCGCTCATCGGGGTCTTCAATCGTGTCGAACGCAGGCAGGCCACTCCGATCCATTTGATGCAAAACACCGGTCACAAAACGCCGAATCCCAGGATGGCCCTTCACTTTGGCAATTTCAATCGTTTCATTGAAAACGGCCCGTTGTGGAATTTTGTCCAAGTATTGCCATTGGTACAAGGCGCTCAATAACAATTCGCGTACCCACGGATCAAGTTGATGCGGATGGCGAACAAAGGGTTTTAGCCAAAATTCTAAGGTCAACCGATGTTGAATGACACCGTAAACCATATTGGTCAATAAATTGATATCACGTCGATCCATGCGGTGTTCATTGATCAATTGATTCAATTGTAAATTTGAATAAGCCCCATTTTTGATTTTTGCTAATGCTGCCACCGCTAACCAGCGGGGGGTGTTGTCAACTGTGCTCATTTACGAATAACCTGCTCTCCGGTAGCAAATTTATCTGCTGCCCCATTTAAAAAGTCTGTGATCGTCATCTTCGGTTTGCCAGCAGGTTGCAACTGATTAATTGCCAGTGCGGTATGGTCAGCCGCCGCAATGACCAGTTCATGCTTGGTCTTTCGTACCACCTGACCAGGTTCCTGGGTCACAGGACCTTCGTCTAACGGCGTCACGTCCCAAAACTTCGTCCGTTTGCCATCCATCATGGCATAGGCGATTGGCGCAGGCCGCATCCCCCGAACTTGGTGATCGATTTCAGCAGCCGTCTTGGTAAAGAAATCCAAGACCTCCTGTTCTGGTTGGATATTAGGTGCAAACGTCACCTGGTCCTCATCCTGTGGCACGGCTTGAATCTCGCCTGCGATGAGTTTTGGCAAAGTTTCCAATAACAGATCACGGCCAACTAGGCTCAGCTTATCAAACATCGTGCCAGTATCATCACTCGCTTCGATTGGAATCGCACGTTGGGCCAGCATGTCACCGGCGTCCATTTTTTTAACCATATAAATAATGGTAATGCCCGTCTCTGATTCGCCGTTAATGATGGCATATTGCACCGGCGCACCACCACGGTACTTCGGTAATAACGAGCCGTGAACATTGACCGCGCCAATCTTGGCAGCTTTCAATAGTTTCGTTGGTAAAAATTGTCCAAAAGCGGCCGTCACGATTAAATCCGGCTGCAAGTCAATAATTTGCTGCATTTCAGGACTGCCGCCGATTTTTTCAGGTTGAAAGACCGGAATGTCATGCGCAACAGCCACTTCTTTGACTGGCGAGGCAGTTAAAACGTGTTTACGACCCACGCGTCGGTCTGGTTGGGTGACCACACCCAAAATTTGATAATCTGCTTTAATTAAACTTTCGAGAATTGGTGCCGCAAATGCGGGTGTTCCCATAAAAACGATCGATGTCATTACACTTATTCCTCCTCGAATCGTTACATAAAATGCAGCGGTTCTACATCAATTCCAATCTGCAAGCCTTGACGCTGCTGCGCTTGGGTCTCATGTAACAGCGTTGTCAACGTTTTAGCGAGATTGGGTTCCTGTTTGTATTTAATCACAATTTGGTAATAATAGCGCCGGTTCACACGCGCAATCGGTTTGGGCGTCGGACCTAATAAAATCGTGGATGGTGCCAAGCGTGGCCGTAGCCACTGTAATAATTGGTACATCCGTTTGGCCGCGACTGCTTCCTCCAAATCACTCGCTGTGATCTGGACGGTAAAGTAGTACGGTGGATAACCACCGCGATGCCGCATCTGCATTTCATACTTGAAAAAGCCTTCATAGTCATGATGTTGTGCAAAGCGAATCGCATAGTGGTCTGGGTTAAACGTCTGAATATAGACGTGCCCGGTCTTTTCCGCCCGACCTGCCCGGCCACTCACTTGGGTTAAAAGTTGGAAGGTCCGTTCACTCGCACGAAAATCAGGCAGTCCCAAGGCCGTATCGGCATTCAAGACCCCGACCAGTGTGACGTTTGGAAAATCAAGGCCCTTGGCAATCATCTGAGTTCCAATCAAGATATCCGCTTCACCACTGCCAAACTTGGCTAGTAGCTTCTCGTGGGCGCCCTTCTTACGCGTCGTATCATTATCCATTCGAATGATCGTTGCGTCTGGAAGCAAGTCCTGTAATTCTTCTTCGACTTTTTCCGTTCCCGTCCCGTAATAACGAATCTGACGGCTATGACAGTTGGGACACGTCCGCGGAATCGCTTCTTCATGGCCACAATAATGGCATTTCATGGTGTGGGTATCCATGTGTAACGTCAGTGAAATATCACAATTAGGGCATTTCAAGACAAATCCACAATCACGGCAGAGCACAAACGAGGAGTACCCGCGCCGATTTAACATCAACACACTCTGTTCATGACGTTCAAGCCGATCCTGCAGTGCGACGAGTAACGGGGCCGAAAAATTACTCTCGGCATGTTGCTGCATCTCCTTTTTCATATCAATGATGGAAACTTTAGGCAACGGCCGTCGATTGACCCGGTCTGCTAACAACAATCGCTGGTAGACCCCTTTTTCAGCCCGTGCACGCGTTTCTAATGAAGGGGTTGCGGACCCGAGAACGACAGGGCAATGATGATACTGACTCCGCCATAAGGCCACTTGGCGCGCATGATACCGCGGTGCATCATCTTGTTTGTAAGTACTTTCGTGTTCCTCATCCATGACGATCAACCCGATATTTTTCAGCGGTGCAAATACCGCTGAACGAGCGCCGACTACGACTTGGGCTTCACCACGTTGAATCCGACGCCACTCATCATATTTTTCACCACTGGAAAGGCCACTGTGAAGGACGGCCACAGCTTTCCCGAACCGCCCCTTCACGCGTTGGACCATCTGTGGTGTCAATGAGATTTCGGGCACGAGCATCAATGCGGTCTTCCCCTGAGCCAGGGCGGCCGCCATCGATTGCAAATAGACTTCGGTCTTTCCGCTCCCCGTCACACCTTCTAGTAAGAAGGTCGTCGTCGCAGCCTGATCAACGGCTGCAGTAATCTGATCGACCGCAACCTGCTGCTCATCGTTCAACTTCAAAGCCTTAGTTGCCTTAATATCATGACTGGCATAGGGATCGCGATAAACTTCGACCGCGATTTTTTCGAGCCACCCCTTCTGCGCAGCGGTCCGAATGGCACTCTCATTGACCTTAAACCGCGTACAAAAGGCTTTTTGCACCATCGTTTCACCATTTAGCGTAATTAGGCCTTGTAAGATGGCCATTTGTTGCTTAGCGCCCGCCCGAACATTGGCCTTTTCGGCTTCAAGTTCTGGAATCGACAATCTTGCTTTCAGTGCCGTTTGGGTCTTACGCCGCGCTTGATTTTTCACTTGGTAATAAACATCGACCTGACCAGCTGCTTGCAGTCGCAAGAGCTGACTGACGATGGCCGGTGTCGTGGCGACCGTATCAAACGGGACCATTGATTGACCACCAAACAAGGTCTCGCGAATTTCGTCAGGCGTCGTCGCTGTTGTTCGCAGTTGTTTCTCATATTTAGCCCGCATGACGGCTGGTAACATGGTTTGAGCACAGGTGATTTGAAATGAAAAGGTACTCTCGGCAAGCCACTTGGTCATCGCTAAACCTTCTGTGTTCAACACCGGTGCCAAATCGACTACCGCATCGATCGGTTTAAGTTCACCATCAAAATTAGTGACATCATCACAAGCCAACACAAAGCCTTGGACCCGCCGTTTTCCACGACCAAATGGGACGACAACGCGCATGCCAGGCTGCACCTGGGATTGCCACGCAGCTGGAATCTGATAACTATACGGTCGATTTGTCTGCATAGTGGGCACATCGACTAAAACTTGGGCAATTTGTGCCACACAACTCTTCCTCTCTTTTAAATGCTTTGACTAATTCAGTGCACCGTCCGCAATTGCCGTCTCTAAAATGATTTTGGCAATCGCCGTCTTAGATGCTAACTCCGTAGTCACTGGTTGCTGATGCGGCCGCAATAACGTCACTTGGTTGGTATCACCATTAAAGCCAACGCCTGGTTGCGAAACGTCATTAGCAACTAACAAGTCCAACTTTTTATGAGTTAATTTACGATTGGCGTTTGCCAGCAAATCCTGCGTTTCGGCGGCAAAGCCAACCACATACTGATGCTTCTTTTCGGCTGCCAACGTTTTGAGAATATCAGGCGTTTCCGTTAATTGAAGCACCAAATCGCCATGATTAGCGGGTTTCTTAATTTTCTGCGTCGCCAGCTCTGTCGGTCGATAGTCCGAAACGGCCGCGGCCATGACTAAAATATCCGTGTCATCAAAAGCGGTACGAACAGCAGTTAATAGCGACGCTGCCGAGTCAACCGGAACGATGGTCACGCCCGTGGGTGCTGGCAGATGAGTCGTTGCACTGATCAAGGTGACGGTCGCACCCATTTCACGCGCAACTTGTGCCAACGCATAACCCATCTTGCCTGATGAACGGTTAGTAATAAACCGGACGGGGTCTAACGCTTCACGCGTCCCACCAGCCGTCACAACGACGTGGCGTCCCGCCAACGGTAAATCAGGTGTAAGCTGAATCAATTGGTCCGTCAGCCACGCCAGAATTGCCTCAGGCTCAGGTAAGCGCCCCTGACCGGCGTAGCCTTCCGCTAACATCCCAGTTGCTGGTGTCAGCACATGCAGTCCGTCAGCGGTAAGCTGTTCCAAATTGCGTTGTGTCGCTGGATTCGCATACATGTGAGAATTCATCGCTGGGACCACAAACTTCGGCGCAGTTGTCGCCAAGACCGTGGTTGTGGCAGCATCATCCGCCAACCCATTTGCGACTTTGGCAATTAAATTAGCGGTGGCTGGAACGAGCACCATCACTTCCGTCCAATCTGCTAAGGCAACGTGGACGACGTGCTGCGGATCAGTCGTCGTAAATTCATCCAGAACGACTGGTTGCTGGGTTAACGTCTGAAAAGTTAGTGGCGTTACAAACTCGGCGGCGTGGGCAGTCATTGCCACTCGCACTACCGCACCCTGTTTCATTAAACTCCGAATCAACACTAGTGCCTTGTAACTCGCAATCCCACCACTAACCACGACGGTCACGTGGCGCTTTGTCCATACACTCACTTTTTCACGTCCTTCAAAAATCAACGCTGCAACCTGCAACGTCATTTTGTCACTTTAATGTTTCAATTGTATCAAGAATCCACGGTCACGTGAAGCTGAACGTCCGTTTGGGTGCAAAATAAAAAAAGCACCAAGCCTGAATTGGCTTAGCACCTTGTTTTATGACTAGTCTTCGTCGATTTCATCTGGATCGATCATTAAGTCACCAGCGGCAATTTCTTCCATTGCCCGACCGATCGTCTTAACTGACTTGTATTCACTAAGCATTGGTGGCGCACCGGCATCTAACTCGTGGGCCCGCTTGCTGGCTAACATAATCAGTGAATACCGTGAGTTAACTTGCTTTAATAAATCATCAACTGATGGATATAAAATCATGATTCCACATCTCCTAACATTTCTTCATACTCAGGCATCACCCGTTTGACACTAAACCGTTCACTACGAATAATTGCTTTGATTCGTTCAGCGGCTAACGGGACTTCGTCATTAATTACGGCGTAATCATAATTCCGCATCATTTTGATTTCATCAACGGCTTTAGCCATCCGTTTGTTGATCACACTCATATCATCCGTCCCACGACCGATGATTCGGTGCTTCAATTCCATTAAGTCCGGCGGTGTCAAAAAGATAAACACCCCATCAGGCATCTTTTCGCGAACTTGCATCGCACCGTTAACTTCAATTTCTAAGAAAACGTCTTTGCCAGCCGCTAATGACTGCTTAATATATTTTAAGGGCGTTCCATAGTAATTGTCAACATACTTGGCATATTCAAGCATCCCGCCACTCTTAATTTCATCCTCGAATTCTTCTTTGGACACAAAATAGTAGTCCTTGCCGTCTACTTCGCCCGGACGCATCTGCCGCGTCGTCATCGAGACTGAATATTGAAAATCGTTATCATCTGAGTCAAATATTTCCTTCCGAACAGTACCTTTACCGACACCAGAAGGACCTGATAAGACGATTAACATGCCTTGTTTCGCCATGATCACAAATTCCCCTTAATTAAAATATGTTTTAAAGTTTATTTTGCACTTTTTAGGCTTAGATTGCAAGTATTATCAAGGTTTCACCTGATTTTTCATTTTTTAAAAATAATTTTTCCGGATTTAGGGCTTGCTTTTTAGAACGCCTGTTCGTATAATGAAAACACAAACAAATGTTCGAGGTGGCTATTATGCAAAATCAACAATCAAATTTAAAATTAATTTCTAAGAACTTACACGCTTCCTATCGCCAATTTATGGATGACTTTACTGCTGCCCCGACCATCGTTGCACCATTATTACCAACGATGCCGGCTTTCCAGCGGGATTTGTTTTTAAAGCAGGCGCATGACCAGCAGTACCACGTGATGCTACAGATGCAGCCCCAGTTAACGGAGGCCCATCCATATAACATTCATGGGGTCCTCAAATATCTGGCGAGTGGTCAACTCGTCTTAGTCAACCACCAATTGCATCTGACGCATTTGGTCAATCTAGCTGCCGTGCGTTATGTCAAACGCGTTTAATTCAAATCAATAATTCTTGCATCGAAAGATGAAATCACGTTAATACAACCTTGCATATTCGCGTGGTGTTTTCGATGCAAATCAAAAAGATTGATGTTACAGCTCCACGAACTTCCCTGAATGAGTGAGTCGGAGTACCTGTAAATCAATCTTTTTTAATTACATCTATTTTTGTGTTGGATCCGCCCGTTTTTCAATCCAGGCTAACACCGTGTCAGAAATAATCGCCATTAAGGCCGTTGGTAACGCACCGGCGAGAATGATCGCCCCACCATCCGTGGCGTTAGTCCCACGAATAATGATGTCTCCTAAACCACCAGCACCAACGAAGGTCCCAATCGCGGTAATCCCGATAGCTAAGACCAACGCATTTCGCAAACCAGCCATGATAACGGATAGCGAAAGTGGTAATTCAACCATCCGTAGCAATTGCCAGCGAGTCATCCCCATCCCTTTACCAGAATCGAGAATGCTGGCACTAACATTTTGCATCCCGGTATACGTATTTTTGATAATTGGCAGCAAGGCGTACAAGAAGACCGTCACAATCACTGTATTAACGCCTAAGCCAAGTCCAATCATGATAATCGATAGCATTGCTAATGATGGAATCGTTTGAATCACGTTCGCAATGGCAATTACCGTTCCACTCAGCCGGCTATGATGGGCAATAAAAATTCCAATCGGAATGCCGACGATGGCCGCAAAAAGCACACCATAAATTGAAATCAAGAAGTGACGACTAAATTGACTCAAGACGTACACACCATTTTGTTGGTAGTAATAAATCAACTGTTCCAGCAAGTTCATATTAGCCATTATTTGTCACTCCCTTCAAAATAATTGTGCTTTTCAAGGAACTGTTTAGCGACCACTTCAGGTTCCACTAAGTTGTTATCAACTTGATAATTCAACTTTTGCATCGTCTTCAAGCTAATTTTACCATTCAAACGATTCAGAATCGGCTTCAACTTAGGATGTTCCTTTAAAATCTGATTCGTGGCGACTGCACTAGCGTTATATGGTGGGAAGAAGTTCTTGTCGTCCTTCAAAATCTTCAAATCATAACTGCCGATCCGTCCATCGGTGGAATACCCTAAGATGGCATCCATCTTACCGGATTCCAGTGCATCGTAGACCAGCCCAATTTGCATTGGATAGGTCTTACCAAACTGGTAACCGTACAGTTTTTGAAAGGCATCGTAACCGTCACCCTTACGTTCCAGCCAAGTTTGGTCAAGTCCAACCGTTAACTTGGAAGCCACCTTTTTCATGTCGCTGACCGTACTCAAGTTATACTTCTTAGCCGTTTGCTTGGTGACCATGAATGCATACGTATCCGCGAACCCATAAGTTGGGAAGTAGTGCATATCGTACTTGGTATTGAATTGACGTTTAACCTTGGCATCCGTTGCTTTAACGTTGCTACGATCCGCTTTTTCACCTAGAATAGTCGTCAAATCAGTCCCAGTATAGCGAATCGCAGAAATGTCAGCCTGACCATTCTTCAAGGCATTAAAACTAACCGTCCCGGACCCTAAGTTGTTAATAATGGTCGTATTCAAGTTAGAATAGTGTTGAATCATGTCTTGAATCACATAGGCCATAATTTGTTGTTCCGTCGTATTTTGCGATGCGATTCGAATCGTATCAGAAGACGTCCCGGATAAGCCAGGAAAACCACAGCCGGCTAGTAAAATCCCACTAGCAACTGTTGCGACCGCACCTAATAACCACTTTTTAAATTTTTTCATCTCAGTTTTCCCCCTTACGCTTGTGTGGTTCTTGGGGTGACAACTGCTTCCAGCTTACCCAATAGCCAGTCAACGATGAGGGCCAAAATAATCACGGGAATCGAACCACCCAAAATCAAATCGGTACGGTACAAGTTCAACCCGTTAAAGATGAAGTCACCTAGACCACCGGCACCAATATAGGAAGCTAGCGCTGCCCAAGCAATCACATAGGTTGCTGATAAGCGAATACCGGCCATGATCACCGGCGCTGCCATTGGTAATTCGACCTTTACGATCGACTGCCAACTGGTCATACCCATTCCTTTGGCGGCATCAATCAGGGCTGGATCAACATCTTCCATCCCGAGATACGTATTCCGTAGAATAGGTAACAGTGAGTAGATGAACAACGCAATGATGGCAGGAATCGCACCAATCCCAAAGAACGGAATCATCAGTGCTAACAACGCCATCGCTGGAATCGTCTGGAGCATACTAGCAATTGACATCACGACGTTGGCGATTGGCTTGACCCGTGTCAGTAAAATACCGATTGGCACCGCAACAATCACCCCTAGTAACAGTGAGAACGCCGAAATGTAGATATGCTGCCACGTTTTAACAATGAGTTGCATCCCATAAGTCTGTAGGAAAGTAATCATGCTTGGTCACCGCCTTCAGCGGGCGCGTCGTCCTCCCCATGATGAATATTGTTTTCAGCTTCATCTTCGTCTTCATCGCCCCAAAGTGCATCGTACACGATATCAACCAAGGTTGCCCGCGTCACGATACCGACGAGTCGATGCTGATCATCAACAACTGGGATATTCTTTAGACCGCGTTTCAAAATCCGTTCAACAGTATCCCGAATCAAAGAATTGGATTGCACGTAGAACAAGTCAGTCTTCATGATATCACCGACACTCGTGGCTGAATTAAAGTTGTAATCAACATCTTCAATGCCAATCACACCCTTTAAAATACCCGCCTCATCAGTGACCAATAGCGAGTCGACACGCTTGTCATGCATTTGGCGTAAGGCGACCGTTAAGGACTTCCCAGGGGTCGTGGCAATCGGATCTTTTAACATCACTTGACCAACTGTCGTAATACTTGGCCGGGCTTGAATCAACCGATCCTTACCAATCAGGTTTTCAACGAATTCATTGGCTGGATGACGCAAGATGCCATCCGGAGTATCGATTTGCATAATTTTACCGCCGTCCATGATTACAATGCGCGTGGCTAACTTCAGCGCTTCATCCATATCATGGGTGACAAACACGAAGGTCTTACCTAAACGCTCCTGCAAGTCCTTGACTAAGTCTTGTAATGATTCCCGCGTAATTGGGTCCAAGGCCCCAAACGGTTCATCCATCAAGACTAAATCTTGGTCTGCAGCTAACGCCCGGACAACCCCGATCCGTTGTTGTTGACCACCAGAAAGTTCTGATGGATAACGGTCTAAGTAGTCTTCAGGCAATTCAACCAACTTGATCATCTTTTTGGCACGTTCGTTCATTTTTTCTTGGGGCCATTTTAATAGCCGTGGCACCAACGTAATGTTGTCACGAATCGTCATATGGGGCATCAAACCAATGTTTTGAATCACATAACCCACTTGACGGCGCAATTTAACCGGATCAATCTGGCTAATATCTTTCCCATTAAGTTTAATGGTTCCGGAAGTCTGACTTAACATCCGATTAATCATCCGCATAGTGGTCGTTTTACCTGAACCAGACGTCCCGATGAAACAAACAAATTCACCTTTTTCGATTTCTAAATTAAAATCTTCAACGGCGACCTTGCCACCAGGATACGTTTTATTCAAATGTTCCATTGTCAGAAACAACCTCATCACTCCAATCATTTACTCAGTTTATTTCGTTTCCTAATAAACTGTACTGTAATCAAGCATAACTTATAATGAAAGTAAAATGCAAATAACAAGACATATAAAATATTTATATCAAAGCCAATAAGCTAGCATTCATACCGTTTGAGCCCTGGTCAATAAATTTAGACCCGTGATTTACTGGCTTCAACATCATAATCAATCACATTATAACGTATTCTGTTCGGACTGTAGACCATTGTCACTTAAGAATTACCGCGTCCAAAGCATCCTGTCACCTGGTGTAATATCTCGAGTTGTTCAGACTTTCACGGGCAACCAAAAAAGGCCCACCATCACTGGTCGGTCTGATTTGAATGCTTATTTGAATTAAGGCGTAACAGTACTCGCTTAATCGAGCCGTCAGTTAGTTTACACCTCTGATTACTTGCCAGCACGTCCAATGACACTGTACCGCCTGCTAATTTGGAATTAAATCAGCTATGAAAAAAACATCATTCGTCCTTTTCTTCATCGGCCAGTTGCAATAGCTCCTCGGCATGTTCCAATGAAAGTTTAGTCACCTTCGTACCAGCCAGCATCCGTGCCAATTCTTTCACCCGGTCAGCGTTATCCAGTTTCGTGACACTCGTCTTGGTGCGTTTGCCGGTGATTTTTTTGGCAATGAAGTAATGATGATCACTCATTGCCGCCACTTGTGGCAAATGCGTGATACACAGCACTTGTGAAAAGTGTGCAATTCCGTTGATTTTTTCAGCAATCGCTTGTGCGACCCGACCGCTGACCCCGGTATCCACTTCGTCGAAGATAATACTGGTGATTCCTTGTGATTCTGAGAAAATCGTCTTGAGTGCTAGCATCATCCGTGAGAGTTCCCCACCAGAGGCAATCTTAGCCAGTGGTCGCATTCGCTCACCTGGGTTGGTTTGAATGTAAAACTCGACACTATCTAAACCACTCCGATAGATTTGACCTTTAGTGGGCTTAAACCGAACTTCGAAAATGGCCTTGTCCATGTATAAATCTTTGAGCTCTTGATGAATCTGACGTTGTAGGACTTTGGCAGCCGTGCGCCGCTTATCTGACAAGGCCTCACCCGTCTTCAACAGTTTGTCTTTGGCATCGGTCACTCGTTGTGCGAGATCTTCACTATTTTCTTCTGAGTCAGTCATTTTGGCGAGCTCAGCGGCAATTTTTTGATAATAATCGAGAATTTGCTGTTCAGAATCACCGTACTTGCGTTTCAATTGGCTCAACACATCTAGGCGTTGCTCAATTTCATCTAGCCGCCCTTCATCGAATTCTTGTAAGTCTAACTGATTTGAGATTTGCCCAGCTGCATCCTGCAAGCCATAAAAGGCATTCTTGACATTGACGGTAATTTCGTTGAACGCCGAATCTAAATTGGCAATCGGCTCCAATGCATTCATCGCCGTCCCAACCATGTCGACAGCTCCAGTCGTTTCCTCGCCAGCAGCTAACAACGTATAGCTTTGTTGCAACGCCTGATTGATCATTTGATAGTTATCAAGCCGATCCCGTTCAGCAATCAGCGCCGCCTCTTCACCAACTTTAACTTGGGCAGCTGCGATTTCATCAACCTGAAAATTCAGCATGTCTAAACGTTGTGCCCACTCTTTTTCATTTGCATTTTTCTGTCGTAATTCGCGATTTAATTGCTGATAGTGATCATACTGCTGCTGATACTGCTGTTTTAACTTCCGAATCTTGGCCGCAGCAAATTCATCTAATAGCCCTAAATGCTTTTCTGGTTGCATCAATTCTTGATGTTCGTTTTGTCCATGAATATCAACAATCGTTTCACCAATTTGCTTCAAAGTCGTCGTATTCACCAGCATGCCATTGATTCGACAAGTGTTGCGGCCACTCTTCGTAATTTCGCGTTGCAAAATCACCGTATTGTCAGCGTGGTCAATTCCTGCTTCATCTAACAGTTGAGCCGTCACGCCGTCCGCCGGCAAAATAAACATCCCCTGTAAGACAGCTTTATCTGCGCCCGTCCGAATAAATTCTGACGAACCGCGGCCACCTGCTAACAGGCCGACCGCATCAATAATAATCGATTTACCAGCACCCGTCTCACCAGTCAAAACTGTCATCCCAGCTTCAAAGGCAATATCTAAATGTTCAATAATTGCAAAATTCGTAATCGATAGTTCTTGTAACACCCGCAAGCCCTCCTTAAAAGCATTTGCGTGACCCAAAAGTTTTTGAAAAAAAGCGACCTGACACGCACGTGAACAGGTCGAAGATGGCTTACCAGCCTAATTATCGCTAAGTAAGCGTTGAATTTTTTGTTGCAACTCGAGTGTCATCGCGAGCGATTTGCAGATAATCAAGACGTTGGCATCATCACCAAGCGTCCCAAAAATTTCTTCATAATGCATCGCTTCTATTAACGTTGCTAGCGCCGGCCCATTACCTGGCAACACCTTGATGAGCACGAACTTATCCTGGGTCGCATAAGACACATAGGCATCTTTCAGCGTTCGCTTCAGCTTCTTCTCGGTATCCATCTGTTTCTGCACCGGCATACTATAATGGTAACCGCCCGTTGCCGAGGGAACCTTGACCAGCTGCATATCCTTAATATCGCGCGAAATCGTTGCCTGCGTCACGTCGATATTTTCGGCACGTAACAGCTTGACAAAGTCTTCTTGTCGTTCAATTTCGTTCGAACTCAATAATCGTTTAATGTAGCGTTGGCGCTCTTGCTTCTTCACCCGATCACCCCCGGTAGCTATTCATACTTATTTAAACACATCATAAGCCAAATTGCATAAATATGAAAGTCCGGATTTAAAAATTAGGCTTTGTTCAACTGTTCATAAGCAGCAGTCTGTGTTTTTTCGATTGAAACGGATGGTGCAACCCGTGGCGTTTCATCCGTGGCTTGTAGGTGAACCAAGAATTCGATATTCCCTTCACCACCCTTGATTGGTGAGAAATCAAGGCCTAAGACGTTGTAGCCATTTTCCTGGGCAAATGAAATAATATCCGTCAAAACGGCTTTGTGGACGGCGGGATCACGCACAATGCCGTGCTTTCCAACGTTCTCACGACCTGCTTCAAACTGTGGCTTAATCAATGCCACCACGGACCCACCAGTTTCAATAATCGCGTGCAGTGGTGGTAAGATCAAATGCAGCGAAATAAACGACACATCAATTGAGGCAAAGTTAGGCTGACCTTCCTTGAAGTCCGCTAACTTACTATACCGGAAATTGGTATGTTCCATGACCACTACTCGGGGATCTTGGCGCAATTTCCAGACCAACTGATTGCTACCGACATCGAGTGCATAACTCATTTTGGCACCATTTTGAAGTACGACGTCAGTAAAGCCACCAGTTGAAGAGCCAATGTCCAACACGGTCTTACCAGTCACATCAATTTCAAAGCTCTTGAGGGCTTTTTCTAACTTTAAGCCACCCCGAGAAACATAGGGCATCGGTTTGCCTTTCAAATGTAAGGCGGTGGCTACTGGAATCTTCATCCCAGGTTTGTCCAAGCGTTCTTCATTTACGCCCAGAATTTCACCGGCCATCACCGCCCGCTTGGCCTTTTCACGGGTATCAAATAACCCCTGTTGTACTAATAATACGTCAACTCGTTCTTTTTCCATCTAAATTAGTCCTTAATCTGTAAAATACGTCAAGAAAGCTGCTAACAGTGTCATTTCACGCTCACTGATTGCTTGCGCTTGTTCCAAGGCCGCTTCAGCAGCCGCTACCGCCTGTTTCAGCGCCTGTTGCGCGCCATCGAGGCCTAACAAGCCCGGATAGGTATTTTTATGCTCATCCGCATCCTTGTGCGTCGCCTTACCAAGTTCCTCAGGAGTACTGGTGACATCCAAAATATCATCATAAATTTGAAATGCCAACCCATACGCATCCGCATACGCTAATAAGGGGTCTTGAATTGCCGTTGGTACTTCGGCTTGAATTAGTCCGGCTTGAACAGCATAGTGGATCAATGCCCCAGTCTTTTCACGATGCAGCTGTTGCAAATCTGGTAACGCCAGATGACGTCCCGCACCCAGCACATCCGCAACCTGACCAGCCACCATTCCTTTTGGGCCAGTCGCTTGGGCTAAAGCGAGCGTTTGTTGTGCAATCATGGTTGCCGGCAAGCCACTATCTGCGATCCATTCAAACGTTAGCGGCTGCAACGCATCACCGGCCAAAATCGCGACATCTTCACCAAACTTGACGTGATTAGTTGGTTCCCCACGGCGCAAGCGGTCATTGTCCATTGCTGGCAAATCATCGTGAATCAGCGAATAAGTATGCATTAATTCTACCGCCGTACTGGCACGCAAATGTGCTGGTGTAATTGTAACCCCAAAGACATCAAGGACGGCTAGTGTTAGTAGCGGCCGCAAGCGTTTGCCGCCAGCTAGTACTGAATAACGCATTGACGCTGCCAACGTTGGCCGGTCTGAGCAAGCCTGTAACTGTTGGTCCAAATACTGATTGATTCGAGGTCGCCATTCGGCTTCAAAGGCTGCCAATTGTTGCTTATTCATTGGCGTCAGCTTGCTCAAACGGGACTTCGTCACCATTTTCATCCATCATCTTAGTCAGTGTCTTTTCGGCACCTTCAAGGGTTGCTTGTAACTGCTTGCTCAGCGCAACCCCTTTTTGAAATTGATCCAAGGCTTGTTCCAACGGCACGTCACCTTGTTCTAATTGGTTAACGATCGTTTCTAATTGTGATAAATTTTGTTCAAAAGTAGGTTGTTCAGCCATTATTTTCCTCCATCAATCTTAGTAACTTGAGCTTCAGCTTCACCATCAGTCATATGAATCGTCACAGTTTGTTGCGGTTGCAACTGCTTGACGCCATGAATGACCTGGTCCTCAGCAGTGACGAACGCATAGCCACGGGTCATGATCTTCAACGGACTCAACAAATCTAATGATTGAACCGTCTGCGTTAGCTGTTGGCGCTTTTGCCGAAGGACTAACTGAGTACTCCGATTTAAGCGCTGCTCCAAATTGGCTAGTTGCGTCTGCGCTTGGCGAACTTGGTGAATGGGTGTCTGTTGCCGTAACTGCTGAAAGACGCGTTGATATTGTTGATTAGCGACATTCAACTGGTTTTGACCCGCTTGTTTTAGGCGCTCGTTCAAGAAATCCAGTTTCTGCAAGTAGCCTTCATATAAGCGATTAGGCTGTGTGAAGACATACGAGGCCGTCAGCTTATTTAAACGTTGCCGGTCACGCTGGACCAAGTTTTGAAACGCGTTCAGCACCCGCGTCTGATCCTGCTTCAATTGTAGCAAGACATCATTGTATACCGGAACCGCCAGTTCTGCCGCAGCAGTCGGCGTTGCGGCGCGGACGTCCGCAACTAAATCCGCAATCGTCGTATCGGTTTCATGTCCGACCGATGAGATCACGGGTAATTGACTTTGGGCAATTGCGCGCGCCACGACTTCTTCATTGAACGGCCACAAATCTTCAATCGAACCACCACCACGCCCGATGATCAGGGTGTCAAAATCACCCTGGGCATTGGCACGTTCAATCTGTCGACTAATTTCGGCAGCCGCCGCGTCTCCTTGGACCTGGGCTGGAAATAGGACGATCTGCGCAATCGGAAACCGTCGCCGGGCCGTTGTGATAATATCTCGAATCACGGCCCCACTGCGACTTGTCACCACGGCAATTCGTTTTGGAAAACGCGGAAGCGGCTTTTTGGGCGCACTAAACAAGCCCTCAGCCGCTAATTTCTTTTTTAATTGTTCATAGGCTTGGTACAGCGCACCAACCCCATCTGGTTCCATTCGTTCAACGTAGATCTGATAACTACCACTCGGCTCATATAGTCCGATGCGGCCAACGACCAGCACCTTCATTCCTTCTTCAGGTTGAAACTTCACCTTGGCAAAGGCCGATTTAAACATGATGGCTGAAATCTTCGCATGGTCGTCTTTCAGGCTGAAATACTGATGCGTATTCGGCCGCGGCCGGTAGTTTGAAACTTCACCCGTTAGATAGACCTTGCCTAAATACGGGTCGACTTCAAATTTACGCTTGATATACTGTGTTAAAGCTGAAACCGTCAAATATTGTTGACTCTCACTCACGTACATCACTCCATTTTGCAAGTTCGACTGTCGTCTGCATCAACGTGGCAATCGTCATCGGGCCGACCCCACCAGGAACTGGCGTGATCAAGCCGGCGACCCCTTGTGCAGATTCAAAGTCGACGTCACCCACTAGTTTACCATTTTCATCACGGTCCATGCCAACATCAATAACCGTTGCGCCCGGCTTGATATCATCACCCGTAATTAAATGGGCAATCCCAGTCGCAACCACTAAGATATCAGCCGTACGGGCGACTGCTTTTAAATTCGCTGTTTTACTGTGGGCAATCGTTACCGTGGCGTTGGCATTCGTCAACAGTGCCGCCATCGGTTTGCCGACAATCGTACTACGACCAATCACCACCGCCGTCTTACCAGCAGGATCAACGCCATATTCATGAAGCATCGTCATGATACCGCGCGGCGTGTTGGCAACGGGATAATTCCCAGGAAAGTTGGTCAGTAACTTACCGACATTACTTGGATGGAACCCATCCACATCCTTTTTAGGATCAATCGCCATGGTGATCAGTGGCTCATTGATTTGGGCGGGCAATGGTGACTGCACCAAAATCCCATGAATACTTTCATCAGCATTGTAGTCAGCAATAATCGCTAACAACTCCGCTTGCGTCGTCGTTGCCGGTAATTGCCGAACGACGGAATGCATCCCCAATTTAGTGGCTTTGCGATTCTTATTTCGCACATAGATTTGACTGGCTGCATCGTCCCCAACGATAATGACAGCAATCCCCGGTTGAATTCCTTGCGCAACTAAATCCGCGACCGCCGTTGCTGTCTGTGCATTAACCTTCTTTGCTACTGCTTTACCATCAATAATCTTCGTCACAAGTGCCACACTCCTCTTTCTCTGTCTGGTCTTATTTTAGCATATTCATTGCCTTGATTTATGACAGGTTTTCTAATAACTTATTAAAAAAAGTCTGGCAAACAGCCAGACTTTTACGGTAGAACATAAGATTGTTCGGTTTTAGACTAATTGGCTTGATTTTTGACCACTTTGCCCAGGACACCACTCACGAATTTCCGTGACCGGTCATCACTGAACGCCTTGGCCAATTCAATTGCTTCGTTGACAGCGACCTTGGTCGGCACGTCGTCAACAAATTGCAATTCAAAGAACGCCATTCGTAAGATAATCAAATCCGTCTTAGCGAGGCGATCCAAGGACCACTTCTGACTAAGATAAGGTTGAATTTGAGCGTCTAATTCCGCTTGATGTTCACGAACACCAGTTACCAACGTGCTTAAATAAGCTGGAATCTCGATATCATCCGCTTCTTCAGGGTTGAGTAACTGTTGGAATAACTGATTTTCATCAGCGTCCGGGTTCGCATTTAACGCAAACAGCGCTTGAAATGCCTTTTCCCGGATTTCATGACGCGTTAAACTCACGATTCTTCACCATCTTCATTTTCATCGGCAGTGGTGTCTTCATCGCCAAACAAGTTGTTTGGGTCGATCGCACTTTCAGTCTTTTCAGTCACGATACCCGTGATATGCACGTTTACTTCGCTCAGTGCTAGGTCAGTCATGAATAAAATCTGTTGCTTGACCTTATCCTGAATCGCCAACGCCACTTTCGGCACTGACACACCATAGTCTAAGTAAGCATAAACGTCCACACTAATTTGTGAATCGACGATTGTCAGCTTGACACCCTTACCAAGATTTTTCTTGCGACCGAACAACTCATTTACACTGGAAGAAATCGTTCCACGCATCCGGTTGACGCCATCAATTTGACTTACGGCGATGCCAACGATGATTTCAAGCACTTCTGGTGCAATTTGAATTTGTCCTAAGCTGGGTTCTTTGGTTTGTAACGTAATGTTGCTACTGTCAGCCATTTTGACATTCCTCCAATTCCATGTTTGCCGGTATTAGTTCGTTGAAATTAAGCCCGTGAAACGTAAGTGGAATCAACGGTGTTGACGATCAACTTGTCGCCCGCCTTAACGAAGAATGGCACTTGAATGATCGCACCAGTTTCCAACGTTGCTGGCTTTGAACCACCAGAAGCCGTGTCACCCTTGATACCAGGTTCAGTTTCGGCAACTTCCAAAGTAACCGTGTTTGGTAAATCAATCCCTAACACTTCACCCTTGTAAAGCGTCACTTGAACTTCCATGTTTTCCTTCAAGAACTTCAATTCGTTTTGAATGTGGTCGCCAGGAATTTCGATTTGTTCGTAAGTTTCAGTATTCATGAAGACATAACTGTCACCATCGGCGTAAAGGTACTGCATCGTACTCTTTTCGATTGGGGCTTGTTCCATCCGAGCACCGGCACGGAACGTCTTGTCTTGAACCGCACCCGTCCGTAAGTTCTTAAGCTTTGAACGAACAAAGGCGCCACCCTTACCAGGCTTAACGTGCTGGAATTCCACGATGCGCCAAATTGCGTTGTCTACTTCAATGGTCAAACCATTTTTAAAATCTGCTGTTGAAATCATTTTAAAAAATCCTCCTCAAAGATATCTTTATAACTATAACAAGACCAGGCCGTTGTGGCAACTGTCTTAACTATAAAATCAGTAAATCACGAGTGGCCTGTGTCAGCCGTTCATGTCCGGTCGCAGTCACGAGCACGTCATCCTCGATGCGCATGCCACCCAAATCAGGGAAATAAACGCCGGGTTCAACGGTTACCACACTATTGGGCACTAGGACCCCGGTCGTGTTTTTAGAGATCAGTGGTCCTTCATGAATTGCTAAACCAATCCCGTGGCCCATCCCATGGTTGAATGCGGGACCGTAGCCGGCATCCGTCAAAAGTTGACGACCAACAGCATCTAGCTCAGCCGTCGCTGCACCAGCCTTCACCTGATCCACCACTGCCTGTTGCGCCGCTTGAACCGCTTGGTAAGCCGTTGCCAGTTTGGCATCCGGCGTTCCAAGCGCAAAGGTCCGGGTCATATCAGAAGTATAGCCATTTAGAAAATAGCCAAAGTCCAATGTAACCAGCTGCCCCGCCTTAAGCAGCGCATCCGAGGCCGTCCCGTGTGGCAATGCCGCTCGTGCGCCACCGAGCACGATGGTGGTGAAAGATGGCCCACTAGCGCCGTGTGTGCGCATAAAGGCATCTAGCAAGTTGCTGACATCAATCTCACGCATGCCAGGACGAACGATGCTGGTCACGTACTCAAAACCGGCATCCGCCAACTTAGCGCTAGCACGGAGCTTGGTCAGCTCATCAGGTTCCTTAGTGATGCGCAAATCGTCGACAACGTCTGGCAGTGCCACCAAGTCACTGACCAAGTTCTCATCCAAATAGCTGTAGGCTGAATATGGAATCTCCGCCTCAAATCCCATGACACCAGTGTGCGTCCGTTCAATAATATCACAAACGGCCCCCAGATAATCACGGGTGATGACTAAGTGCTGGTCATCATAGCGGCTAGCAAATGCAGTCTGGTAACGGGCATCCGTCACCAGATAAGCGTCATTCGCCAACACAAGCAAGTAACCGTCACCGGCCATGTCTGCCATTCCAGTCAAATATTGCAGGTTCGCACCGCTAGAAACCAAGAATGCATCGATTTTCAGTGGATCAAATTGATCTTGTAACCGCTCAACTCGAGTTTTCATACTGTCACTCCCATCATAACCTCACGCTTCATTATACCAAACTTTCCAAAACCTGAAGCTAATGATTTCAATGGCGCATCCAGTCAACGGTAAAATTAGCACCGTCGCCACGTGAGCTTATGCGCTGGCGTCACAAAAAAAGAGCCTCCATGTAGAGGCTCTTCAAAAATTATTTTGCTGGGTAAACAGAAACTTGGCGCTTGTCGCGACCTTTGCGTTCAAAACGAACGACACCGTCAGCCATTGCAAATAATGTATCGTCGCCACCACGGCCAACGTTTACACCTGGGTAAATATGGGTTCCGCGTTGACGATAAAGAATGTTCCCATTCTTAACAGTTTGGCCGTCAGCCCGCTTGGCACCTAAACGCCGACCAGCTGAATCCCGACCGTTGGCAGTTGAACCGCCACCTTTATGGTGAGAGAAGAATTGCAAGTTCATTAACATAGTAAAGTCCACCTCCGAATGTGGTTATCGTGTTTGTTCGCGAACTTGGATGTAATCTCCATAGTTCGCGGCCACATCGTTCAAACCAAGTGTGAAACTCGCCAGTAACGTCTGTAATTGGGTGTTCGCCAAGTCAAGCTTGGTAAAGTCCGCAATCAACAAACCACCATTGGTTTCATCACTTTGCACTGCGGGTTGTAAGTGGGCAACTTGTTCAATCCCATTGATCGTACTAATTGCTAACACCGAAACCGCCGCACAAACGATGTCTTGTCCATAAGCACCTGAATCAGCATGTCCCGTTAACTTAAAGGCGGTCACCTGACCGGTCGCATTACGGGAAATGGTTGCCTGAATCATAAAGGAATGCCTACTTTCTTAATTATGCATTAATTGTGTCGATCGTTACCTTAGTGTATGGTTGGCGATGACCCTTCTTAGTATGTTGGCCCTTCTTAGCCTTGTACTTGAAAGTAACCACTTTACGGCCACGGCCCTGCTTTTCAACAGTACCTTCAACCGTCGCACCATCAACAGTAGGTGTTCCAACCTTAGTTGTGTCGCCACCAACAAAGACAACTTGATCAAAAGTTACCTTGTCGCCAGCAGCAGCGTCAAGCTTTTCAACGTAAATTGCTTGGCCTGCTTCAACTTTATATTGTTTACCACCAGTTACAATAATTGCGTACACGTTTGTGCACCTCCTTAAATTATGAATCACTTAGACTCGCCGAATGTAAGTGCCATTGCTGAACTTAAGACTCAATCCGTGCGGTTGTAGCTGTAGAAGTCCACAAATACAACAGGAAAATATTATCAAATTTCCATTCAATAGTCAAGCAATGATTTTATTTGACAAAAAAATCAGTAAAACTGATATTACTCATCGTCATTAAATGATGCATCTTTTTGATACACTTCGTCAAATAATGTGGCGTATAGATCATGTCATTTTCCAGCCAGTCCGTAATCAACCCGACTGTCGCAGAAACATAATAAGCGATTTGAATGCTGACCGGCACTTCCAAATCTGCAAATTGCGCTTCAAATTGATGATAAAATTTGTCCATCCAAGTCGTCATCTGCTGGTTGATGCGCTGGTTCACCGCTAACTGCCGTTGATGGAGCAAGAGGGTCTCGAAGGCTTCTGCATGCTGACTAATATAGCCCAGTGCTTTCGATAGCGACAGCACCTGCACACGTTGCAACGGATCGATTGGATTAGTCATAATATCTCCGACCGACACCGTGACCATCGCCGTCTCAAACAGTTCCGTGACCAAATCATCGAGGGCCTGATCAACAAAGGCGGGTTTGTCCTTATAATGAAGGTAAAAAGTTCCGCGCGTCACTGACGCCGTACTGGTCAGCTTTTGCACAGAGATGTTCTCCACTGATTCTGTTTGTAACAAGGTAATTAATGCTTTTCTTAGTCGGCGCCGAGTTTTATCGACGCGCGGGTCAACTTCATGGGTCATGTTTACTTCCCTACTTTCATTTCATAACTAATATAACATTAATTACTAAGAGCGTCTAACAGTTACTGATTACCCGGACAAAAAGTTTAATTACGTCTAACATCAGACGGAATATCAAGGCAAGCGCCACTATCCTAGGGAAGGCAAGCTTGCCGACATAGCGGGCTTTGAGCGTCCTCTACTGGTAATTTTTCACCCATTTCATCGCACCTTGATCCATAATCAGGCACCGTAAGCATCGCTGTAAAGGATTTTATCTTGACAACCAGGTAAAATAACCGGTATACTAATAATGCAATTTTTAGGAAAAGTCTGGCTTTTCCTGTTAATTCGGTTGCAATGTACACTATTCTTGTTTAATATAGTCGTTATTGGACTAATCAAAGGAGGGACATCTCTTATGACTGTTGTTGCAAAACCATATAACACCTGGGCAGCACGTCGGCCAGTTGCAGGCAAGCAAAAGCGCGTTCGTCGCGAAAAAGAAATTGCTGCTATCCAACGTTGGGCTGCCGGCAAGACTGACACCATCGAAAAAGCACCAAAACTTAAGTAATTAAAAAAAGAACTGCTCATTACGATGAGCAGTTCTTTTTTTAATTTGATTGTATAATACCGATGTGCGTAAGAATCCCCGTTGACTAACGGTCATTACGGGAAGCAGTGAAATGCTTACTGCTTGCATTCTCTTTGGCAACAAAGTTTGAATAATATTGGACGCCACCAGCGATGGCGATGATACCGACAATTGCAACTACTGAACCCATAAGAATTCTCCTTCCTTGTTACATGATTATTATCGTTTTGTTACAGCAATATTTCAAGTGAAACAAATCGGTTTAATGCTTTTTTTGCATTTCTTTAACTTTTCTTAATGGTTGTTGGTTAATTTCCCTTTTTTAGTCTCGTTTTAGCTTGGATTTTTAAGTCATTTATTTTCGTGTAATCACCGACATTGTGACTGTCATTAAAGGGTTTATACCCGGGCGTTTTTCTGAAAATGATCTGTCTTAGCCGAAAAAATTTAAGTCCTACGATCAACAGCGTTTTTATCGGCAAAATTCTCCACGTGATTCAATTGAGCTGATGTGCTTACTTTTTATTAACACAGTTCTGTTACAAATATTACAATTCAACAATATAAGTTTGGTGTATTCGCTAGAATCGAAACTATTTCTGAACGACTGATGCTAGCTCTTAATTCGTCCTGCGAACAGCATGCCTGCCGGAAGACAGTTTTCTGTCGTGTCAAAATTACGTCCACATCCCAAAATAGCCGTCAATATCAAATTGACCTAGTGACCATTGACCATATTTTGCTTGCAGTCGCCGGCAACGTCGATGACACAAATAATTTTCTTATCCTGCTGACCAGTCATTCTAAAAACAAAATAAGACGTCAATTTCATGAGCACATTTTGTGCACATTTTTTCAATAGCTACAGTTTTTAAAGACACACGAAAAATCAGGAACCCCGTTAAACGTTGATTTAACAGGATTCCTGATTTTTTGTTTTGCACCAATATCTTCTAATATGTCACGAGTGAGACTTGAACTCACAACCCTCCGCTTAGAAGGCGGATGCTCTATCCAGTTGAGCTACCGTGACAACAACAAGATTAATTATAGTTAAGTTGTGGAAGTGTGTCAATTTATTATTTAAACATTGAATAAAAATCCAGTTACTGACAAATAACCAGTGTGAATTTTCCAGTTGAGGAAACTTTAATTAGGATGGAAATACACCAACCAAGGAGGAAACTTTTTTATGACACAAGACGAAAAAACTATCAACTTTATTGTAAGCTCTGCCACAGTGATATTCAGTGCGATAATTGGCAACGCTTATCCCGACGTCCCACAATGGGTGAGCTGCGCAATCGAGATTTGGATCCTCGCGTTCTTGTCTTTTGTCGTAAACCATCATCAAGTTGCCTTCGACCCAATTAAACAGCTAGATACGACCGTCTCGTGGACAATAGTACCATCATTGATCGCCATAGCTATTCTTATCGGAGACACGTCACTAGTTACTAATACACCAGTCCAACCTTTATTCAAAATCATGAGTTTGACGCTTTCTTCAATGCTAGTGGCGTATATGGGCGACATTGGAAGCAAGTAAACCTGAACTGACTCATCCCAACTAACATTCGCTGACCCAACAATCCAAGTGCATCGTGACCACCCCACCGACCAACGGGATTAAAATAGGCTTATTAATGGACCTCAGGGGGGCGTTCACCAATGTTAATCCGTCATGGCATCAGCAGCAACATCTATCTCAATGACACGCTCACGCTTATCCAACAAGGGCGCGCAACGTTTGAATTTCACAACAATTTACTGGTCGCACAACGACACTACCGACTGACGATACTAGCCTACCGCGCGTTTAACCAGTTTTATGCCGCGGAAAAGCAACGCGCGGAACAGTTGCTCGATTGATTCTACGATCAAATCAGCGCTCGCATCAGGGTCAAATAGTGCGTATAATATGACCTGAGGTGAACTGTATTGAAACTTGAAGCAATTGCCGGTAACGTGGCCCACGCCATCAAAGACCGGTCGACTGACACGCCGTTCGTACTGGCAGTGGAGTTTACGGACAAAGACTCTAAAGGAAAATCTGCGACTGGTTGCGTGATTGCGCGGATGCCTGACCACCAACACTATACCATCACCAGCAACGATTACCGCTACATGGACGCCGGTAAAGATATTTTAGCCGAGGAATTAGGTGCGTTCTTTGAATGTGATGACGACCTTGACCAGCGACAAACATTGATTGACCGTGTCAACGAGCTGGTGGCTCAAGATCCAGATAACAACGCCGAATTGATTACGGCAGACTAAAAACAACCTAGTTACGTGAATACTCGCGTAATTAGGTTGTTTTTTAATAGTGATCTGCTTGTCGTTGCTGATTAACTTGATTTTTAGCCGTAAACGCAGCCTGAATCTCGTCTTGCGTAAAGCCGAAGTCCACCAGCCCAATCTTCAAGAAAACGTGCCAAGCGTGCCGATAACTCTCTTGACGATGATTGAAATAAGCATCATAGACCAAATGTTTGATGGCTAAGTATTGCTTATTCAAATCGGTGGCAGGCTTTGCTGCGATTTCCTGTAATTGCTCGGCGGTCAGTGGGATGAGATGGGTCCACTGCTGAATCGCTGAGACGAGGAAGAAGAAGTCCATCGCGTCGACGTATTCGTTTAAGAGTGTCTCGCGATGCGTCTTATCCGGATCAGCTTTGCCGCGATGAATTTTCCATACCTTGAACCACTCCGATGTATTAGCCATTTCTGCCAATTCCACATCGAGTGAGACCATCGCATTTTGTAGCCGTTCTTCTGGTCGCCAATGAATTTGTTGTCGGGCCGTAATATCACGGTCGAGACGAATAGATTGCTGTAACAATGTCGTTAATTCTAGCATCAAAATCCCCCATATTTAAGCAAATACTAATGGATCCGCTTTTATTTCGAGTGAGTCGATATTATCTAGATACCAGTCGCGCATAAACCCAAAGTGCAAGAGCACGTCGAACCATGATACCGTTTGGTCAGGATCATGCACCGTCAATACCCACTTAGGGCTCGCACCGGCGTCAGCCGCATCAAAAATGTCGACTGTTAGCCCGGCCCGTAATTCGATCTGCGCGCCATGGCCCTGCTGTGAGTTCCGCAACATATAGTCATTTTCCGCCGCACTCACAAACAGTTTGTCAACGATTGCTTGGTCCAGGTCTGCGGCGCGTAATTCATACTTGGCCGCATTAGCAACATCCAAGATATTGAAATCAACGTTGAAACCGAAATCATCCTGTAAACAGTGACCAAACTTAATCAGTGTCGACAAGACCGTATTGATCTGATCAATACCCGTCCCCTTCAATAATAATTTATTAATAAATAAATTGGTGAACGCCGTACTATTGAAACGTAATAAGCGCCGTTCTAGATTAATATAAAAGAGTTGTTCGCCGGTCGTTTGTTCCCGGTAGTAAGCGCCACCATTCCCCGTTGCGACAACTTGATACAAGAACGTATAGTCATCGGTCAAAGCGCTGTAGACGTGGTATAACGCTTCAGTATGGCGTTGTGAGTTGAGAACGGCCTGTTCATCACCGTGCATCCCCAGTAAACGACTCATAAAAATCAGGTAGTAATCCGCATTCTGATACTGATGCGGGAATGTCACGTAGGCCGTATCCAGCTTAAAATCAGCTAACGTTTGGGCAGCCGCCAACAAAGTTTCCCCATCGGTCGTGTCGATCAATTGGTCCATCAAGGCCGTGAATCGTTCCCCGTTTGCTAAACCTTTCTTGAGGCCTTCATTAAAGGTACTCAGTTTGCCATGGGTGCTTAATGTCGCCGTATCGATTTGTGTGTCTGTATTATTCGCCATCAGCCGCTACCTGCGCCTTCCCAATCAGCGTTGTCAAGTAGTCCACGTAAAGACTACGGTTGCGCTCATTAAAATTCTCGAAACTCTTAAAGGCGTTTTCAATCGCTTGCTTTTCGTAAGCCAAAATCGTATCTTCCTTGGATAACGTCAAAATTTTAGCTTCGTTATCTTTCATGGTTGCGTGCGCATTATTCGCCTGTTCATCTTCGTCCGCTAACTTAGTCAACTGGTCAATGATCTGTTGGCGTTCTTCCTTGATGCGGCCAGAATCAAAGAGTGAGTTACGCTGACCATTTTCCTTCAATTGTTTGCGCAACTCATCTTTTTGGGCATCACGGTCAGACTGGGCATCAATTAGCTTTTGCAGTTGGTCGCTGCCGGCTGAGATTTGTTGAATCCGGTCCGTATTGAACCGTTTATGTGCCGGTGCCAGTTCAAAGGTCTTTTCAAGTTTGTTATATTCTTCGGAGCTGAATTCAAACGCAACTTTTAACACGTTCAGCTTACCGAAGCGACGCCGATCCCACCAATTACCAAAGTAGATCTGAAATTCCCCGAGTTGGGTCTCTTCATAGTAGAAAAATGGGTACTCGTGTGCTAGATAATCAATTAACTTGGTGCTCAAATAGTGACTGATTGCCGGATAAACGTCCGTAATTAAATCGACTTGGGCGTTACGGGTTGGATCCGGTTCCTCGTTAAGTAAGGCTTTGTGATAATGGTCACCATCGATCAATTCATAGATCAACCGGTCGTCACCAGCCGTTATTGCTTGGCGCACCGTGGTTACATAGTCTAACTTTTGTTGAAGTCGCTTCGTAAGCGCGCGCGTTGGTTGATCTTGTTTTTCAAGATCAGGCTGATTTTGTTTTTCCATAATAATCTCCTTGCAATCAATAATAATTGGATACTTGCTGAATTGCACTGCTATTCTTAATGTTACCGAAAATTAACCGATTAATAAAGGTCAACCCGACTAATTTACTAATTTTATAACAAAAACGGCTAGTTCGCCATTGAAGGTGCCCTAACCGTCTCATTTTAATCTAAATTAATCGCTTAGTACAATTCCATGTACTGATCGCGTTCCCATTCGCTAACTTGTTGACGATATGATGCCCATTCAAGTCGTTTAGCTTCCAAGAAACTCTGATAGATGTGTGGCCCTAACGCCTTCTTCATCGTTGGGTCCGTCTGGAATTCCTTCAGCGCGTTGTGTAAGGTCGATGGTAAATCGGCGATGCCAGCAGCGGCACGTTCATCCTCATCCATCACATAAATGTTACGGTCAACACTCTTTGGTGGTTCGATGCCATTCTTGATACCATCCAAGCCAGCTTCCAATACGGCTGCAAAGGCCAAGTATGGGTTGGTTGAGGCATCAACACTCCGTAATTCCAAACGAGTGGATAAGCCACGCGCACTAGGAATCCGAATCATTGGTGACCGGTTTGAAGCGGACCAAGCCACGTAAACGGGTGCTTCATAACCTGGCACTAACCGTTTGTATGAGTTGACCGTTGGGTTGGTAACCGCCGTATAAGAACGGGCATGCTTCATTAAACCGCCTAAGAAGTGGTAAGCGTCAGATGACAATTCTAAGCCACTCTTATCGCTAGCATCATAGAAAGCATTGCCTTGGTCATGGAATAAGGACATGTTGACGTGCATCCCAGAGCCGTTAACACCATTCAATGGTTTCGGCATGAAGGTTGCCCAGAGGTTATATTTACGGGCAATCGTCTTCACGACCAGTTTGAAGGTCTGAATATGATCCGCCGCTGACAACGCATCCGCATACTTGAAATCAATTTCATGTTGGCCCGGCGCCACTTCATGATGACTGGCTTCCACATTGAAGCCGAGACGTTCGAGTTCAAGCGCGATATCACGCCGGCAATTTTCACCTAAGTCCATTGGTGATAAGTCGAAGTAACTCCCCTTATCATTCAATTCAGTCGTTGGTTCACCCTTTTCATTCATCTTGAAAAGGAAGAATTCTGGCTCAGTCCCACAATTAAACGACGTATAACCCGCTTCACGCATGTCGTTTAAGACCCGAATCAAGTTGTTCCGCGGATCGCCTTCAAACGGTTTGCGGTCAGCTGTATAAACTTCACAGATAATCCGTGCAATTTTACCATGTTCCGTGTTCCAAGGCATGATCAACCAAGTTGATAAGTCTGGATAGAGGTACATGTCACTTTCTTCAATACGAACAAACCCGTCAATGGATGAACCGTCAAACATCAACTTGTTATCCAAGAGTTTGTCGAGTTGTGAAACTGGAACTTCAACGTTCTTGATCGTGCCGAATAAATCGGTAAACATCAACCGCAAGAAATTAACGTTCTCTTCTTTGACGATGCGGCGAATATCGTCTTTCGTGTAGGACTGTTTTGCCATGAAAATCGCTCCTTAAATTGATTGACTAACGGATGCAAATACCTTTAGTGTGCCGGGTAATTGGGGCCCTTATCGGACTGCAATCGACCGAGATTCAGGAATTCGTCTTGAAGGATCCGGCGAACGTCGCGATCCGTTAGTGGTTTCGCCAAGTCAGCTTGCTTTTGTTCAGCACGCTGTTGTTGGAGCGTATAGAGTTCCTTTATACCTGCCATGTTAATGCCATCCGCTAAATAATCCTTGATTTCAAGTAAGCGATCAACATCATTTAACGAAAACATCCGTCGGTTACCGGCGTTGCGTTCTGGCGTAATCAAATCTTGTTCCTCGTAATAGCGAATTTGGCGTGCAGATAAATTGGTCAACTTCATAACCGTACCAATCGGCAAGACAGCTAACGAGCGACGCAGTTCCTTTTCCTTCATAACGACCCTCCTCTTTAATACAGACTTAATAATATCAATGTTATTATTGAATGTCAATCAATCATGTTAGAAAATATCACATGTTTTTATCTTAGGTATACCAATTTATAATTAGCTTAACCAACTAGCCAGCCGTTGGTCGATTGACGCCCGTAATTCGGGGTGTTCCAATAAGTCGACCCAATCAACGGTCATCTTGTTGCGGAACCAGGTCAATTGGCGTTTAGCGTACCGCCGCGAATCTTGTTTGATGGCCGCAATGGTCGCGTCACGTGATTGCGTGCCGGCAAAATATGGGAACCACTCGTGGTAGCCGATGCCCTTACCCGCTGGCAAGTCCGCACCCCCCTGGTCGTACAGCCAACGCGCTTCCGCTTCTAGACCAACATTCAGCATTAAATCGACTCGCTGATTGATTCGGTCATAGAGCAGCGATCGTTCCGCCGTCAGACAGAGTGTGTATGCGTCGAGCGTTTCAGTAGCGGTGTCAGCTTGAGCCGAAAACAGTTGGCCGGTCGTATGCAGATACTCCAGCGCCCGCACGACCCGAACCAGATTAGCGGGTGCAATCGCTGCCGCCGCTTGGGGATCCCGTTGATTCAAGGCATCCCAGACCGCCTGATTGCCGGCATTGGCTGCACGGTCAAACCATTGCTGGCGATACGCCATATCGGGCGCATTGTCGTTGGGTCCGAACTGATACCCTGCCAAGAGTGACTGTAAGTAAAAACCGGTACCGCCAACGATGATTGGCAGTTTTCCCCGGGCAGTGATGTCATTGATCAGTGCCGTGGCGCGACTCACGAACTCGGCGACCGTAAAGCGTTGATCAACCGTTTTAATATCGATCAAGTAGTGCGGAATGCCCGCACGTTCGTCAGGCATGATTTTGGCCGTCCCAATGTCCAGATGCCGATAAACTTGCATCGAGTCACCGGAGATGATCTCGCCATTCAATTGCTTTGCGAGTGCCAGCGAAAGCGCCGTTTTGCCGACAGCAGTCGGTCCAGCAATCAAAAGAACTTTATGTTTAGGTGTTGTGGCCACGTCTCTAACCTCCTTGAACTTGTTGCCGAATTTGGCGTGCCAACCCAGGATAATCCGTAATCAGGCCGGCAAAGCGGTGGCGGTAACAAAAACGCATATCACGAGCCGTATTGACCGTCCATGGTCGTAATTGGACTTTGGGTAACAGAAACCAATGAAAGCGAACCCAGCGCATATCCGGATGATAACCCAAGACAATGTGCTGCGCGTGCAATCGTTTGGCCGTTTGAACTTTAGCCTTGAAGAGACTGTCGGATTCTACTTCTGGTTGCAAGATGTGCAGGCGCTCGATCGACTTACCATAAAAGCTTGAATAAACCAAAGTAAATGGGACGGAATGGTGTTTGAAATAATCTGCGACTAAATCTTCAATGCCGTCATAATGAATCTTATTGGTTTTGATCTCGAGATTAAAAATACCCGTAAACTGGCGTTCAATCAGGAGTTGAACGACTTCATCCAAGGTTGGAATCCGTGTTCCAACATAGGCCGGATCGTATTTGACACCAGCATCGAGTTGTTTTAATTCCGCCAGCGTCAAGTCTTTGATATACCCGGTTCCAGTGGTCGTACGGTCGACCTGTTCATCGTGCATAATGATGAGATGTCCGTCTTGCGACAAGTGCACGTCCGTCTCGATGCCATCCGCACCATCTTCCAGTGCTGCAATAAACGCTGGTAGCGTATTTTCAGGACGGGTCCCCTTACTCCCACGATGGGCAATAATCTTAGTCAGCATCTTTTTTCACCCCACATTTATAAAATTTAGTTTGAATTGATTGCTATCTTCACGCAAAACAAGCATAATAAAACTAACAATTGCTAGGAGGTTTAACTAATGAAATCATTTACTCGTGGCTTCTTATTCGGAGTTGTTGCAACTGCCGGCGCTGTGATTGGTTCTGTCTTATCATTTAAGAAACAAGTGGTAGACCCAATCGAAGACCAAGAAAACAAATTCGAAGAAAACCGTAAAAAGGCTTTGCGCAAGAGTCGCTCTGCTCACAACGGTTAATTAACTAAAAAATGGTGGCTGAACAAGTTGTTGTTCTAGCCGCCATTTTTTAATACTTCGCTTTTTTCGTCTTGCCTTCCCAACGTGCATATCCGGGTTTTAAAATGTATAGCTGTGAATAACCGTTTTTAGCTAAAGTTACCACTGCCCGTGTGCTTAACGTGTGGGTCTGGTCATAAACGTAGATTGGCATGTCCTTACGAAGCTCGCCCATCCGGACCTTCAAACTATTGAACGGAATGTTACGTGCCCCCAAGATATGACCAGCGTCAAAATCTTTCTTTTCACGCAAATCAATGACTTGGGCCTTCCGCATCCCAGCTTGAAATTCAGCTTCGTCCAGCATCGTTGAAACTTGCCGGCGCCGAATATAACTATATAACTCATAAATAAAGTAGGCTGCAATTATGATAACTAACACAATGTTAACATAAGTCAGACCGCTTACTGCACCTAAAACCACGTTATCCCTCCTAATTTCCACTTACCTATTTTACACAAAACCGCTTACTTTTACTAGGGGTAAGCGGGAAATGCGTTGATTAAACCGTTACCAATCATTTCAAACATGTTCTGGCTACGAGTAGACACAACGGTCATCTGGTAGAATCGATTAAACTGACTACTGTGATATTACGAATTACGCCATGAGTTTCGGCGTAAGTTCAAATCGATGTTCAGCTATGTTCCGGCTATTGTCAGTCAGCCCCAGAATTCGGACTAAGGCGCGCACCACCTGACGAACAGTGAGCTAAACAATTGGTATGATTTAATCATCGCGCCACTAAAAAACAACTAACACAACGCGTTACGCATTGGCTACTTTTGACCTTAATAACTAGCGCGTTTGGATGATCTTTATTGCTCAACAGTCTGTAGTCGAACTCATTTCGATGCCGGCTGAATGAGCTGGACTTCTGTACCACGAATCCGCAACCCCTGGTCATTCGTCAACTGCGTCACGTGCGACCCAGTCTGCCGTTCCCAGTCCGTAATTAAACTTGGTAAATTAGGATTAAGTTGACAATGAGCGTCATAATGCGGGTAAATGCGAATTGGGGTCGCATTGATGGCCGGCGCGTGCGTCAGCTGTTCCATATTATCTTCTGGATACAGTTGCGTATACAAGTCCAGATCCGGGCCCAACAGAATGGCACCGGCACTAATGCCATAAAATGGTTTACCAGCAAGTGCTAACTGCCTGAATCGCGTCAGCAGGTTCATCTTGTGTAAATTGCTTAGCAACAAAAATTCGTAGCCACCATTCAAAACGATTGCATCCGCCGTCTCCAATGTCGCCAAATCATCCGTCAACACATCTAACAGCGTCACGTGTTCAAATCCGAGTTGCTGGATCGTTCGTTGTAAAGCTTGCATCTGGGGATGGCGTTTTCCTTCTGTAACGGAATTGACGATAATCACAATCGTCGCATTCGGCTTGACTAGGGCTAAAAAAGCATCCGTTATGGCCTGATTACAAAATGCACGTGAAGATAATAATAAATTTGCCATTGGTAACCACCTCCGTTTTTCACGCAGCTCGCATCACTTGCCGAACTGCAGCCACGTTCCTTCAGCGCGACACGATCAAATCATAAATTAGCGCAGTGATCCTGACTAGTTTCAAAAAAAGAAGCCACTGACGATATGTTCAGGGCTTCTTTTTTAACCAGATATTTAGCTTAAATAAACCGTTGTGCTAATGAACCGGCGCCAATCACACCAGCATCGTTACCTAAAACGGCCAACTTCAAGATGGTCGTATCACGGATGGTTGGGAAAGTGAATTGCTTGAAATAATCAACCACTTGGTTCAACAAGAAGTCACCGGCAGCTGAAACGCCACCACCAATGATAATTGAAGATGGGTTCATCGTGTTACCAACGTTGGCTAAGGCCAATCCTAAGTAATATGAGACACGGTCAACGACCCGCTTAGCTAAGACGTCGCCTTCCTTGGCTAAGTCAAAGGTGATTTTAGAACTGATTTCTTCACCGTTGTCTAAGAGTTGCTTCAACTTAGAGTCACCAGAGAATTCTTCAGCCATGTCACGCGCAACGTGGACAACACCAGTCGCAGAAGCGTATTGTTCGAGACAACCCTTCTTACCACAAGTACACATGTAACCATTTGGTTCAACGGTCACGTGGCCGATTTCACCAGCGCCACCGGCAATCCCGTGAAGTAAACGGCCATCAGCGATGATTCCGCCACCAACACCAGTACCGAGTGTCACGAAGACCACGTCGCTACCATTTTCGCCAGCGCCCTTCCAGCGTTCACCTAAAGCAGCCACGTTGGCGTCATTGTCCAAAGTGAACTTGATACCAGTTCCCTTTTCAATCTGTTCCTTAACTGGTTGTAAAGTCTTCCAGTTCAAGTTGTAGGCACCGATAACCGTTCCCTTTTCCAAGTCGACCGTTCCGGGTGTTCCCATCCCGATACCGATAAATTGTGAGCGGTCCATCTTGTATAAATCGATGTGGTGGTTGATTGAATCGATGATGTTCGGCACGATGTGTGAACCTTCATCCAAAATCGTGGTTTCAATGCTCCACTTTTGTTGAATATCGCCATTTTCCGTTAAAATAGCAAACTTAGTTGTCGTCCCACCAAGGTCGACTCCGATTAACTTACGATCCATGCTGCTAAATCCCTCCATTAGTCCTGCGCCGTGTCTTCACGGGCGCGTTCTGCTTCTATCCGGTGCTCATGACTCAATACGAGTTTGACGCGGGCATACAGCTTCGGGTCGATCACGCCGGCCTGATAAAGATGATCAATCTCGATGGCCATTAGTTCGATGTCCCAAATACGTTTGCCCACGTACACGTACACGCCAAATTTTTTAAGTAATTGTTGGACGTCGTAAAGTGTTTTCATGTGCATATCCTCGATTAATTATACAGTTAAATTAACATTTGTAAAACCCATTTTTAGTAGCGCAAGCCAGCCAATGACTAACACCACGCCAGCGACGATTCGTTTGAGCGGCGCAATCTTCCCGATTCGTGGCACTCCGAGGACGTAGCCTAGTAAAAAGCCACCTGCAAGGCCGCCCACGTGACCCCAAATATCGATGCCATTCGAGAACATATCAAAGACCAAGTTTAAAATGGTCAACAATAGGAACTGATTGGTCAACTGCCGAATCACGGGATTCTCCCAGAAAGATTCACCAATCGTCAGGAAAGCGCCAAATAAGGCAAAACATGCCGTACTAGCCCCGACAGATTGGTTGGTCGATAACGCAAAGCTCATGATGTTACCACTAATGCCGCCGAGCATATAAAGTGCCAGCATCCGCCAGTGACCGTACATCGCTTCAATCTGCATCCCCATAAAGTAGATGACAACACCGTTTAACGCGATGTGTGTCAGCCCCATATGTAAGAACATCGGCGTGATGAACCGCCACCACTGACCGGCTGCGATTGCCTGGTTATTCTTCGCACCGATGGCGTTAAAGACTAGTGTGGCACCATCACCCATCAGCCATTCGATTAGGAAGACTGCGACCGTAATCCCTAAAATAATCTGGGTGATTGCAGGCTCCATTTGCCACCATCGTCTAATTCTTGTCATTTTGTCCATCCCCTGCTACCAAGAGCTCGTCTAGTAAAATATCATAGTCATCCACTGGCCACTCGGCGTGTTCGAAGGCCATTTCGTTATATGCCAACGTCAACTTGGTACCAGCATAGTCCGCCAGGTAGCGGTCATAATAGCCACCGCCAAAGCCGATGCGAGCATGTCGATCACGACTGTAGCCCAAACCGGGTACTAGGATCAAATCAATCGCTGATTTAGCGATTGGCTGACCATCGACTGGCTCTAATAAGCCAAAACTCGTGCGTGCAAGCTTAGTCGTCGACGTGTATGGGTAAAAGGCCATCTGCCGATGGGGTAACGTCTTAGGGATCACGACCGTCTTTCCCTCCGCCCAGGCACGCTCGATTAACGGCTGCGTCGCGACTTCGATGTCGCCACTAAGCGTGATGGCGACGACCTGTGCCGCTTGCCAGGCTGAATGAGCAAACAATTGTCGTTGTAAGGCCAGGTTCTGCTGCTGACGAGCTGAATCTGAAAGCTGGCTCAATCGTTGTAACTGCTGTTTGCGAAATGCGCGCTTCTCCACGTCAGTCACCTCCGTAAATTCATTGGTATAAAAAAATCTCATTCATTAACATGTCAAATTGAAAATTCAATTTGGCAGTTGCCAACAAATGAGAAACCCATTGTCTGATGACAATGTTACAGAAAAAACAACAGGAGTCCCCGTTGTTATTTTGTTTCACGATGTAATGTCACTTTGTGTTCCCGTGGACAATACTTCTTAAATTCAACCCGGTCCGGATTGTTCCGGCGGTTCTTTGAAGATAAGTAGTTGCGTTCATGGCATTCTGTACATTCAAGTGTAATGTGTACCCGCATGTTGTTGACCCTCCAAACTCATTCGCATATTACAGGGCCGGAACCCTTAACTTGAACTACTATACCATTAATGACTAAAAAATACCAGTATCAATTAAGATACTGGTATCAAAAATCAGTGATTATTTGTTGTAATACTTCCAGAATGCTTTATAAATTTGGGTGGCAGTCGTGGTGTTATATGCCCCATCAGTTGCAGTGATTCCAGGAAAGGCAATCGCGATGACGACCTTCGGATTCTTATATGGTGCATACGTTACTAAACTCAGTGTTTCAGTCGACGTCGTCCCATGATAAGTTTCGGCAGTCCCAGACTTGGCGGCAACGGCAGGTGATAAGTTCTCAAGTGCGCTCCCCGTCTTGTAAGTACTAGTCCCATGAACCACGTCCCAATAACCGGTATGCACCACATCAAAGTATGACGATGGCACGTCGATCGTATTTAAGACCCGTGGCTTCACGTTGGTCTTTACGGCCCCTTGTGACCCATTGGCCTTGGTTCCCGTAATCGCAGACACGATATGGGGCGCAATTCGCCGACCACCATTAGCCATCGTGGCGATGTATTGTGCTAATTGGATCGTCGTGTAAGAGTCATAGTTCCCGTAGGACAAGTCTAACGCTTTACCAATATCCTTTTGTGCAGAGGAACCTTCATAACCAGTGGCTTCACCAGGCAAATCAATCCCAGTCTTGACACCGAGACCGAACTCGTTGAAGTAGCCACGAAGCTTGGCAAAGACTGAATTGGACATCGTCAAGGCCTTACCAGAAGAATAATTGAAGTTCCCTTCCTTCATGGCTAATTGCATCATGTAGGAGTTAGAAGAAACTTCCATCGCGGTCGAAGCATTCAACGAAATACTTGTGCTCCCAGTCTTGTTGAACCAAGAACTCTTAGAAGCAGTCCCAGCTAACTTGATTGGCGTATCAGTCAAGGTACTGTTAGTTGGCGTAATTACGCCATCTTGCAAGGCCCCCATGACAGTGGCCCCCTTGACAACCGACCCCATAACAAAGGATTGGTTGATGGTTCCTAAGGCATTTTCAGTAACCTTCCCAGTCGATAAGTTCCGGCTGGCACCCGCCAAGGCATAGATCGCCCCGGTCGACGGATTCATCACGACGGCGTATGCCCCTGGTGAATAGGCATTAGCTGAACCCACCGTTTTGGCTTCCGACATAATAATCTGTTGGACCTTCTTTTGGAACTTCGAGTTAACCGTCAGCTGAATGTTGTCACCTTTTTTACCACCATACTTCTTGATTTCTTTTTGGATGACCCCATCCTGAGTTTTGACCTCGGTCTGTGACTTGGTCCCACTCAGCACATTTTCATACTGCTTTTCCAACTGACTTTGACCCACGGAATCATCCCGTGAATAACCCTCAGCAAGCAAGGTCTTGATGTTGTCACTAGGCAACCCTTGCTTTTCAGTCGTGACTGTTCCCAGCACACTACTCAAGTCGGTTCCGTTCGGATAACTCCGAGTCCAACTGGTTCCGACCTTGATACCAGGCATCTCTGATTGATGTTCACCAATCTCAGCGAGCTCGGTACTCGTAACGCCAGTCGACTTGATATTGACCGTCGACAATGAATAGGCGGAATTCATCTTATAATAGATGGCCGCCGCATTCTTTTGTGCATCCGTCATATTTTGAACGATATGCTTCTCCGTGTAGGCCACTTCTCGGGCATACAAGACATCATCATCGGTAGATGTTTTGACCTTCTTAGACACTGCCTTTAAGTTGGCAGCCCCCGCTAAGTAATAGTCAGCCAAGTTACGATCCGTCATGGTCGAAGTTGAAATGGTTAGGTATTCACCTAACTTATTGGCAACCTCGTACATTTTGGTTGACGCAACTGACAGCCCCTTCGTATATTGAATCGCTTGGTGGGACTTGTTACCCACTAAGACCCGTCCGGTCGAATCATAAATCGATCCCCGTTGAACCTTGCCCGTCGCAGTCGTGTTATTGGCCGAGTTCACAGTACTACGGAATTTCTGACCGTAGTCCACTTGTAAGTAAGCTAACTGTGCAATCAACGCGGCAAACAACAAGAAGACAATGAAGAACAAGAAGTTCAGCCGAAATGGAATATGCGACTTGTTGGGATCACGATTTATGGTAATTTTCTTAAAAAATTTCAATTCTCAGGCGCTCCCATTCTTAATTTGGTAAACATTTCGCAAAAATTTACCAGATGATACTAGCAATCCTAGATAAATACCACACTTATGTTATTCTAAACGATAGACATAAAAATTTCAGCCGATATTGCGGATTTTAATGTTTTTTTGATTATTTTTCTGCGCGGCGATGAATTATTAGAGATTGAGGTGGCAATTTGTGAAACTTCGGCGTTTTTTTGATAAGCGGACGTGGCCGCTATGGATCAGTTTTTGGTTACCCTTACTGATTATGACCGGTTACTTTATCTACCGGCACATGGCCCCATTTGGATCAAGCAGTTTGTTGACGGTCGACTTGGGTCAGCAATACGTGGACCTATTCGCCTATTTCCGACACACGCTCCTGCACGATCCAAGTGCGCTATTCTATTCGTTCTCCAAAACCATTGGTGGTGAAATGGTCGGGGTCTGGGCTTACTACTTAATGAGTCCCTTTAATTTAATCTATTTATTCTTCCCTGGTCAATCAATCACCACCGGTATTTTTATCGTAACGGTCTTAAAGTATGGTTTTGCCGGACTCTCCTTTGCCTGGCTATTGACGAAGACCCACACGCAAAAGGGCTGGTTGGTGCCAACATTCAGTACCGCCTACGCCTTAATGGGCTGGATGGTTGCCAACCAATTAAACATGATCTGGTTGGATACCGTTGCAATTCTACCACTGGTTATTTTAGGGTTGGAACGCCTATTCACAACGGGCAAGGTCCGCTACTTTGCGGGTTGGCTCGCGGTGATGCTGATTGACAACTACTATATGGGTTACATGGTCGTCTTGTTTAGTTGTTTGTACTGGTTGTATGGCGCAACTAAGTACTGGCAAGACTTCAAAACGATGATCAAACACGCCCTTAAATTTGCATGGGGTGGTTTACTAGCAGCCGCGCTCTCCGCATGGTTGCTACTACCAACCTTCTGGGCGTTGATTCAAAGTAAAGCCCAATATAATGAAACAAAGATTCATTGGAAATTAGAATATGCGCCCTGGAAGATGCTAGCGAAGTTTGTGACTGGGACGTTTAACTTTGACCAGATGCCTTCGGGTCAACCGAACTTCTACGTTGCCTGGTTTGCAATTTTTGCGTTTATTCTGTTCTTCTTACGCCGCCGATTCAAGTGGACCGTTAAGCTGAGCGCCCTATTAGTCACTGGCTTTATTCTATTGTCATTCTGCTACGAACCATTAGACTTGCTGTGGCACGCAGATCAATTCCCCGTCTGGTATCCGTACCGCTTCTCGTTTGTCTTCTGCTTCTGGATTGTCTGGCTAGGTGCTCAAGCAATGGCCGACAAGATTACGATCAAGCTCTGGCAAGCGCTCACGATGCTGGCTTTAACCGTTGGGCTGTTTACGACCGTCTATTTAAACATCAAGAAAGTGTCGTACGTCACTCAAGCCAACCTCTTGATTACGATTGCCTTAGCTGCGCTTACGTTGATCTTCTTGACGCTGCCTAAACAGCGGCGTCTGATTTACCAAATTGTCGCGCTCATCCTGGTTGCGACGGACATGTCGATCAACGTTGTGGCGTCATTGAATAATATTTCGTACGTCTCACAATCAGAATTTGGCAAGTATACGACGGCTTTAGATAACGCCGTTAATAAAATCAAAGCAAACGGCAAGGGCTTTTACCGAATTGGCAAGACCTTTACACGGACCAAGGATGATCCGATGCAAGCAGCTTATAATGGCGCCGACCATTTCAGTTCGACGTTTGAAAGCATCATTCCGAATTTCTTTGGCTCAATCGGTCAACCAGATGGTGATGGCGTCGTCGCCTACACAAACGGTACCATGATTACCGATTCACTCTTAGACATGCAATACTTCATGGATAAGAAGGTTCCAACGTCGCAAAATGACAATACGAACTATCGAAGCTACATTCCGGTGACGAGCACCAAGAAGGATTTGACGAACTATCAGAAATCCAATAAGCTCAGCACCAGCAAAGTCACGACTTACAAGAATCCGTATGCGTTAGGCTTAGGATTTGCGGCTTCTGATAAGATTACCAAACTAAAAGTCTCCAAGACGACTGGTGATCCGATTGCCCGACAAGAGCTCATTTACCAAACGCTCGCTAACCGTTCGACGAGCAGCCTGATCAGTGCTGAAAACTTTAACGAAGTCGTTTTCCAAAACGTTAAAAAGGTCACGACACTGACTGGTGCCGTTTTGAATAAAGAAAATCTCAGCAAGACCGGTTCCATTTACTTCAAGTTCACCCCAACGACCAATGATTCTTACTACATCACGTTGGGCGCAAATTTAACAACGTCGAATGCTAGTTTCTACATCAACGGTAAGGAACTCAAGCAATATCCGACCTACCGTCATACGATTGCGGTCAATGTCGCTTCAAATAGTAAAGGCAAAACGGTCACCTTTGGGATTCAAATGAAGAAGACCTCCCTCTGGTTACAAAACTTTACGCTTTACAAGTTGGGCAACTCGCAATTTAAGACTTCGGCCAAGAAACTGCAGCAATCACCGTGGAACATCAGCGCTCACTCTAACCGCAAGATTACTGGGACCATTAATATCAAGCACAACCACCAAGTCTTGATGACGACAATTCCGTATTCTAAAGGCTGGCACGCGACCGTTGATGGCAAGTCCGTTGCCACTAAGAAGGTCATCAACACGTTCGTCGCGATACCGCTCAGCAAAGGCAAGCACACTGTGACACTCACCTATCGACCACCGTTCCTAGTCACCGGGAGCATCATCACCGGTGTTAGCGCAATTGGCACGATTGGTTGGTTCATTATTCGCCGCCGTCGTCGCAACCACGCAAATTAGTTAGTTATTAAAAATCAGTGCAGTCAGAATTTTTTGAGATTCTGGCGGCACTGATTTTTTTGCGTACTGAATTATGATTAAATCATGCCAGTTAGTGGATTCCTGTTCGTCAGCCGATGCGCGCCCTAGTCCGACTTCCGGGGCCGGCTGACAACGCTGGAACAGGGCGGACATCGATTTG
>ERZ506143.20-NODE-20-length-90940-cov-10.622_pt1 | contig 90940 bp, 83 predicted proteins | sample MGYA00513564_ERZ506143 | MGnify/ENA metagenome assembly ERZ506143 | reverse complement strand
CTGTTAGGCTTTTTTGTTAAATGTGGCTTTATTACGAACCGGTGCCACGCGTACTTAATTCTTAAAAGTGATTTTATTAGTAACGGAGGCACGTATTATGAAGAACAAAACGCAACAATATAAGCAGGTAGCAACAGATGTTTTATCCGCAGTTGGGGGTAAGACAAATATTTCATCAGTAACGCACTGCATGACACGCTTACGTTTTAATTTAAAGGACGAAAGTATCCCTAATGACACTGAAATTCAAAACATTGCAGGTGTAATTGGCGTTAATCGTGCGGGAGGCCAGTACCAGGTTATTATTGGGCAAACAGTCAACAAAGTATATGATGAATTGATTGCGGTTGGTGATTTAACACGGAATGCGCCGATTGATGAAAATTTGGATGGAAAGCTTAAAGAGAAACTGACGTTTAAAACTGCTGGAAATCTAGTTTTAAATAAATTAGCAGGCTGTCTAACGCCTTTGATTCCGATGCTAATTGCAGCGTCAATGTTCAAGATGTTCACGGCCGTGCTTGGTCCTAGTATGCTTAATATTATTGGGACTAAAACGTCATTGTATCAGTTGTTCACATTTGTTGGGGATGCTGGATTTTATTTCTTCCCAGTAATTCTAGGGTATACAGCTGCTAAGCAATTCAACACTTCCAGAATTATTGCCATGTTTTTAGGCGCAATTCTTATTGATCCTAATTTAATTAAGATTGTGACAGCTGGTAAGTCATTTGATGTTTTTGGAATTCCAATGCAATTGGTTAATTACTCTAGTACTGTAATTCCAATTATTTTATCGGTTTGGATCATGTCATATGTTGAACGGTTCTTTAAGCGGTATACCGCTTCATCCATTAGTACGATCGTTGTTCCGACACTAACGATTGTTGTAATGCTTCCTATCTCTCTTTGTGTCTTAGGACCTGCTGGGAACTTTGTTGGTAACTACATTTGTGAGGGTATCTTAGCATTCGGTAAATTAGGAGGGCTTCCCACCATTATTGCTGTTGGGGTAGTTGGTGCTCTCTGGGAAATTCTTGTGATGACTGGTATGCATTTATTAATGATTACAACCATGATGATGATTTTTGCGCAATCCGGACATGAAAATTTTGTTACCCTTGGTGCTGTAGCAGCCAGCATGTCGGTAGCCGGTATGTGTTTGGGTGCAGCATTACGCATTAAGGACAAAAATCAGAGAGCGTTGGCGTGGAGCTACTTGGTAGCAAGTATTATTGGGGGTGTGACTGAGCCTGGTTTGTATGGATTAGCAGTTCGGTATAAGCGCCCATTTGTTGGTATGATGATTGGTGGCTTTTGTGGCGGCTTGTACGCTGGCATTACATCAATTACTGCCTATGTGATGGTACCAGTAGCAAATTTCTTATCACTGACAGCGTATGTTGGCGGGCAAACTTCTAATGTTATCAATGGTGTGATGAGTGGCGTGATTGCTTTTGTTGCAGCTGCAATTGCAACTTATGCGATTGGCGTAGAGTCTAAATCTGTTCAGGCTACAACTAAAACGTTTAAACTTGTGGAGGCATAATAAAATGGAAACAAAAATGATTATTCGCGCAGATGACTTGGGATATTCTGATGCAGTAAATGTTGGCATTGAAAGGACTGTACGGAATGGGCTCATCAATAATGTTGGCGTAATGGTGAATATGCCGACCACCGTCTCTGGATTGCGGATGTTAAAAGGAACCGATGTCTGTTTAGGATTGCATACGGTAATCTGTGCAGGACGACCATTGTCTGATCCAAACAAAATTCCGAGCATTACTAATTCTGACGGAACCTTTCGACGCTCCGCTGATTATCGACAAGCAAATCAAGATTTTGTGAATCTCGATGAAGTTACTCTTGAGATTGAGGCGCAATATCAAAAATTTGTTGAGCTAGTAGGGCGTAAACCAGACTATTTTGAAGGGCATGCAGTGGTAAGTGACAATTTCATTAAGGGACTGACAATTGTTGCAAAACGTCATAATTTGAACTTTTTAGGATTCGCAATGGGCCCAGAAAGCCCAAGCGTTATGTTCAAAGACAAAAACTTGCATGTTTATATGGAGAGTATGAATGGGCATTATGATCCTTTTCAAACACTAAAGAAAGCTGCAACGGCACATTTTGATGATGGATATGCAATGATGGTTTGCCACCCAGGTTATTTGGATGACTATTTACTACAGCATTCTAGTCTGACGATTCCGCGGACACAAGAAGTAGAAATGCTGACAAATCCCGAAACGCGAGCGTGGTTGACGGAACAACAAGTAAAATTGATTAAATACACAGAAGTATAAAACCAGAATGTTTCTGCACATGAAGTTAAAAAATAGCGACCACTGTCATTACAGTAGTCGCTATTTTTGACGAAATTATGCAGCAATTAACAATTATCTTGCTTTATTCTGCCGCCGTTTCCAATAATAAATTGGAAAGCCAATTGCGACGATGACTAGTGAAATCAGCACACCGGAAAGGTCGGAACCAATCTCACTGATAATCACGAACAGGGCGCCTAAGATGGCAATCAGCGGTGTTACTGGAAAGCCCGGTGTTGAGAATGGCCGCGCGGATGCTGGATTGCGTTTGCGAAGGAGAAAGACGCCCACAAACGTCGCGACGTAGAAGCAGTACACTGTGAAGATGCACAGGTCTGACAGCCGGTCGGGATTAAAGAACAGAATCATGATGCTGGCATACACTAGGATGGCAATGGTGGCCACAATTGGTTCATGCGACTTCTTGTGCAGAAAGCTGAGTTGCTTGGCGAACGGCAGCTGGTTCTGGTGCGCCATCGCATACACAATACGGGGGAACGTCATGATTTTCCCGTTCAAGCAGCCGACCATCGAAATAATGATCCCGATGTTCAGTAATCGGCCACCAATCGTACCAAACGCCGCCTGGGCAAAGTACAAGGTCGTTTGTTGCCCTAGTTTGTGGATTGTGGCGGCTGGAACAAAATGCAAGATACCGTAACTTACAAGGGTGTAGGCGATTAGCACCAGTGAGATGCCTAAAATAATGGCTTGAGGCAATAGCTTTTGGGGATTTTTGATCTCGCCACCAAGGTTAGCAACCAAAATCCAACCATCATAGGCAAATAACGTTGCGAGGACCGCCACCCCAAAACTACCGGTTGATTGGCTGATCGTATGTAGGGACTGTCCAAAGGCGTTTTGATTACCGAAGAACAGCCCGAAGATGATAATTGCCGCAATCGGTAATAGTTTACCCAGTGTCGTGGCAATTTGAAAGGCCGCGCCCCAGCGGTTTTCGAACATATTCAAAATCCCAATCAAAACGATGACACCGATTGAAAGAGGCGCCTGCCAGCCAGAACTCAAATTAAAGAAACCGACTAACAGAATCCCTAGATAAGCGCCAATCGAGGCAATGATGGCGGGACCGTAGACTGCAATCTGCATCCAGCCAGAAAGGAAGCCCCAGAGTTTGCCATAGATTTGTTCCATGTAGACGTAGAGGCCACCAGTGTGCGGCATTTGCGCGCCAACCTCGGCAATCGTCAGGCCGGCCGTCAACGTGATCAGTCCACCGAGCAGCCAAGCAAGTAGCGCCGCACTGGGTGAACCAGCGCTGTCCAGAACGGATGACTGTTTGAAGAAGATTCCTGAACCAATAACTGTACCCACGACGAGTGAAAGTGCCGACCAAAAACCGAGCGAACGGTTCAAGGTCGTTTCTTGTTTTGTTTCCTGCATGACCTGAATTCCTCCTTGGAGCAGTCAAATTATAAATGATTGCAATTAGCATACCAGAGATTACCGACGCTGACAACGAAATATCGCCCTTTTATGGGCCTGATAACGTCAAAATCCGAACTAATAACGATTTAGTAATAGGAAAGTTCGATAAAACCATCTAGTCGGTTTCCTGGAGCTACAGAAGATTCAGAGTGGCGGTGACAAGGCTGATTGTGCCATAAGTGGTTTATGCAGCAACTTATTTATATACAGATATTATCTGTTTTATTGGTCGGTCAAGTTACGCATCAGCTTATTCATCAACATCTGGAGCTGTTGCCACTCAGCTTCGTCTAGTCCGCCTCGTTCCGTTAAAATGTTAGGCAGGGTGTTCAAGACTTTGCGCGTCGTGACCCCGGCTTCCGTTAAGGTAATGAGCACGCTACGGTCATCGTGTGGATTACGTTGACGTGCAATCAAACCGGCCTTAGTCATCCGTTTTAAAATCGGCGTTAGGGTGCCCGTGCTCAAATCGAGCTGGGCACTCAGTTTTTTGACGGGAACAGCCTTAGGCGGATCAGCATAGAGTGCCACTAAGACTAGGTACTGCGGGTATGTGAGATGATGTTCGGCCAAGGTTGGCTGGTATAAACGTTGAATCGCATGAACCGTCGTATAGGCCGAAAAGCAGATGTGCTCGTCAAGCGGTCGAATGGGGGCTGTGTTCATATTATGACCACCTTTCTATTGTAGTTTTGGTTGAATAAGAAAACTTAAAAACAGATTGTATGCAATCTAATTGCCTGGATTATAGCATATAATCGATAACATATGGGCTGCAGGGTCCTGCAAGCTAGTCGCGGATTGTTATTGTAACCGTTTGCCGAATCTTAGTGTATTCATTTCAGACTCGACTGCGATAAAAATAATTGGTTCGACGGGTGAAATACAGTATAATGCTACGAGTAAGTAAGAGAGTGGGGTTAGATTGATGGTCATTGCAATTGTGATAGTGTTGGCGATTTTCAGCATCGGGTTATTTGGCTTACTGTTAGCCGGTGCGAAACGCCAAGGCGCTGCTATTTTTGACCATTCCTTTGGTTTTGGAATGGTGATTGGCGCGGTGACTGATTTTTTGGATACGTTGGGGATCGGCAGTTTTGTGGTCTCAACGGCGATTTTTCAAGCCAGTCACTATTTAAAAGATGAACGCCAATTGCCGGGAACTTTAAATACGATGCATGCGATTCCGACCGCCTTTGAGGCTTTTTTCTTTGTGACGGCGGTCACCGTCGACCCGGTCACACTGATCAGTTTGGTGCTGGCCGCGACAATCGGTGCCTTAGTAGGTAGTGAAGTCATGACGAAGCTTAATCAACGATGGGTCCAACTGATCATGGCTGGCGCTTTGATTGTGACGGCGTTGTTGATGGCGGCCAAACTACTAGGCTTGATTAGTTTATTAGGGGTCGCCAATCAAGCAACTGGCCTGGTGGGTTGGAAGTTGATTGCCGGAATCGTGGGTAACTTTATCTTGGGTCTATTGATGTCAGCGGGGGTCGGCCTATACGCACCTTGCATGGTCATGGTGTACTTCTTAGGTTTGACACCGATTGCGGCTTTTCCAATCATGATGTTGTCCTGTGCACTATTAATGCCGATTTCGTCAGTTAATTTCATTCGGCATGACCGTGTCGATTACCGCGGGTTGTTTGGAATTATCTTAGGCGGCATTCTGGGTGTAGTCGTTGCGGCGACGCTCGTTAAGTCACTTTCTTTAACAGCCCTCAGCTGGCTAATCGTGCTCGTCAGTTGTTGGACGGCCTTTTCACTCTGGCAGACGGCACAACGGCAGAAAAATGCGCTATCCTAAATTTGAATCATAGCAGCGAAGTTGTTAAGCGTTCCATGAGCTAACAACTTTTTTTGTGGGCTGATGATGTGATTCGGTTACGCGCTGTGCTGATTATTGTTTAGTATTAATAATGATTAAATCATGCCAGTTGTTTGGCGTGCTGTTCGTCTGCCGGTGAGGCGTCCTAATCCGACTTCCAGGGCCGGCTGACAATTGCTGGAACGTAAGCCGACATCGATTTGAACTCACGCAGAAGTTCACTGCGCAATTTCAAATACGAGTCTTATTCTAAGCCGGAAGAAAGGCACTTCCGACTAAGAATAATTTGGCTACTGAGCATTGTCAGCCAGCCCCTACAGTCGGGAAGCCGCTCGAATGGCAGATGAACGGCCACCGAATTAGGTACAATTGGCCATCGAATATTAGGAGACTGGTCCTTCATGTAAACTTAAAACCAGCATTGATGATGATTTATTGAGCTTAAAGACTTATCCGATTTAAATACTGATACGCTGGTTTCAAGATTATGTGCCAATTTCAGAGACACTATCCTTGAAATTGGTGCATCGAATTACACCTCGTTTGGTATCTCAGATTTTGCTATTTTAGGCGAGTAGAGAAAGTTCTGAAATATGCAGTAATACTGCTGACTCGTGTGATTAGAACGTGAGTATGATAGCTTTTACCCGAAACTAATCTTACAGTTCATTATCAAAATGACTGTTTACTAAGAAACAACGACTATTTCATTTAAAGTTGGGTCCGCACATGTCCGCCTTTTGAATACCATCCCGGCTGGAAGGTGGTTCTGACAATGCTCAGCGATGAAATTCCACTTAGCAAGCGTTGTGTGCTTGGTTAGTGGAAGACCAGTATTTAAGACGTGGGCTTTCGGCTTAAATCTGTGTCCATCGCGTTCCAGCGTTGTCAGAAACACCTGGAAGCCGGCATAGGACGACCCCATCACAGGAGGTTTACGCTAACTCGCACTGTTTCCAGCGATCCTCAGCTGGCTGCTTTTGAACTTGATAATTGGCATGATTTAATCATAGAACCTGACCAACGCAGCTGACATAATGGAAATGTTAGCGTTTTACAGTCCTCTGACCCTATCAGTTTAACAGCACGTGTAATCTTGACATTATACACAGCTAGCTGTATAAAAGATAGGGATGGTGATGGGATGAATCATGATGAAATGGTGGCTAGGCAAGTCTTGGTGCTGGCCAGGCAGATTACGCGCCGCCGTAATCAACATTTAAGAACGGTCGGATTAACGACTGAGCAGGCGGATGCGCTCGTCTTTTTTACCGATCATCCTAAGCAGACGGTGACGGCGTTTAAGACGCGCCAGGGTATCACACACCAGACGGCTCGCTTGATTGTCCAACGGTTGCAGGCGCGCGGCTACGTCCAATTGGTGGTCAGTCCCACGGATGCGCGGGCCAAGCAGGTGGTGGTGACGGCGAGCGGCCGTGCCAAACGCGCCCAGTTACGGCAACACGGTTGGCAAACGAGCGCGCAGATGTTTGCGCACCTCGATGAGCAGCAACAACAGTTATTCTTAGATTTGTTACGACAGGTCAATCAAAATTTAGAGAGCGATGAGAATTGATGAAGACGCGTTTATACACGCCAGATGTGAAGTTAGTCCTAGTAGCGAGCTTTTTCTTCCTAATGAGCCCGATGTTGATCAACCCGGTGATTGCCGGATTTGCGCACGGTATCGGGGCGAGTTCGGTGCTAGCGGGGGTGATTGCTGGGTTGACCAACCTCACATCCTTAGTTTTGCGGCCCCTGGCAGGTAATCTGACTGACCGGGTGTCGAAGTACCGGTTGACCTTTATTGGGGGCTGTCTGTTACTATTAGCTAGTCTCGGTTACAGTTTGACGACCAATGTTACCCTGATTATGCTACTGCGAATCGTGAATGGTCTGGGTTATACCCTCTGTTCCGTCTGCATGGCGACCTGGATGGCTAGTCTACTGCCACCCGACCGGATCGGTTCTGGGATGGGGATTTACGGATTAGCAAACGCCCTCGGCATGGCTTGTGGGCCCGCAATCAGTGTGTTTTTGTATCAGCATTACAGTTATCAAAGTGTCTTCTGGCTAGCAGCCGGTTGTAGCTTATTATTGGTGATCATGATTCAATTTGTGGGTGATCACGGTGAACCAGTGGCGGTACCCAAGGCGGATGCACAACAACGGCACTTTCGGATTGTTCAGCCGCGCGTGATTCCAGTTGCGCTGATTTTGCTCTTATTTTCATTACCATACTTCGCAACGCAGACCTATATCGTCAGCTACGTGGCCGCACGTCATTTTCACGTGGCCGCTGGGATCTTCTTCCCAGTTTACGCGGTGATTTTACTCGTCTTGCGGCTGATCTTACGTGACTGGTTCGACCGGGTGCCATTTAAACGGTTCATCTGGTTGTGCCTGATTTTTAATCTGCTAGGCTTAATTGGCCTAACGGATATGACCAACTGGGCGATGCTTTTGCTGGGCGCGGCCGGTTTAGCAGCGGGCTATGGCTTGATGTTTTCAATCTGTCAGGCCAAGGCGCTAACCCTAGTACCAGAAGCCGACCATGGTTTGGCCAACAGTACGTTTTACATTGGCGTCGACTTAGGCATGTCACTGGGGCCAATTTTTGGTGGGCTGATTTCCAGTGCTCTGTCGATGACCTGGTTCTACCCGGTCATGATGGTGACGTTGCCGCTAATTGTGATCGTCTATCTTGTGAGCCGGCGGGGGTTGGCTTAAAACGGCGGTAAATTAAAATGCCTTGAGTTAAAATGGTACGAAGATGTGAATTGAAACTTGACGAATACTCAAACGATGGGCGTCCGCTAATCGTTTGAGCAAGCTGAATATGACAAAAAGGAGGTGCCCTAGAATCAAATCTAGGTGCACCTCTTTCGTTTTGATTGGACAACCCATTAAGCAGGTGTCACTACGTATTTTTCATAGCGTTGTGCATCCACGGCGTTCAGTTCGACCGTTAATTGGGTGCCATCCGCCAAGTAATCCGTTTTGAGAATGTTGGCATGGTCATTCAAGTAGGCGACCACGTCACCATCACTGAATGGAATTAATAACGTTGTCGTCACGTAGTTCTTGAAGACTTTGGCTTTGATCATACTGGTCAAAGCTTGCAAGGAGGCTTCGTCACGTGCGGCATAAATCAGCTGATCATCTTGTTGGTTCGGGTAATCCGCTTCGGTTAAGTCCGCCTTGTTAAACGCATAGATCATTGGCACGTCGTGAACGCCAATTTCCTTCAAAGTCTTTTCAGTCGTGGCCATCATTTCTTTGTAATGCGGGTCCGCGTAGTCAATGACTTGAATCAGTAAATCGGCATTGGCGGCTTCGGCTAACGTTGAGCGGAAGGCGTTGATCAGGTTATGCGGCAAGTCACTGACGAATCCGACCGTATCACTGAGCAATAACTGCTTGTTATCGGGGAAGGTCAGCTGGCGGATGCTCGTATCTAGCGTGGCGAACAGCATATCCTTTTCGAAGACTTGTTTATCTTCACCCTTACCGAACAGTTTTACTAAGCCGTTCATCGTGGTTGATTTACCGGCGTTGGTATAGCCCACTAAGGCAACGTTCGGTAGGCCGGCCTTATCGCGTTGGGCGCGTCGGACGACTTCATCCTTGTTGAGTTCCTTGAGTTCGTGCTTGGCGTGGCTGATGCGGTCTTGAATCGTCCGCCGATTCAATTCCAGTTGTGTTTCACCAGCACCACGGTTGGTAAAACCACCGCCACCACCAGCTGCGGCTCCGGCTTGTTGGTCCAGGCGGTTGGAGATACTGGTCCGCAAACGGGGGAGCTGATATTGCAGCTGGGCGATTTTGACTTGCAACTTGGCTTCCTTGCTACGAGCACGGTTACCGAAAATCTCCAGAATCAACCCAGTGCGGTCGATAATTTGGATATCCGTTTGTTCCTCTAAGTTACGCACCTGACTGGGGGTCAGATCCGCGTTGATGACCATAATGTGCAAATCGTTGGCTGCTGCGACTTCTTTGATTTCGACAACTTTGCCTTTGCCGAAGAAGGTGGCCGGGTTGGGCTTTTCCAATCCCTGGTCGATTCGCAGGGCGGCGTGCATATTATTGGCTGCAACGAGCGCTTCTAGTTCGGACATCGCATAGTCGTAGTTGGCGACAGTCTTAGACATGCCGGCAATGATGACTTCTTGTACTTTTTGAGCGTTAGTTTCAGACATACACTCACTCCTAACGTGTTATGATTGAGTTAAGTATAACATGTCTAATCAAAATATTACGATTTCGGGCATTAGGGAGGAATTTATCTTGGGATATGTGCTTGATTTACGCAAACGGGTCGGTCATCTGCCGTTAGTCGTGGCGGGTGCCGCAATGATGGCTCAGAATTCAACCGGTAAAATCGTCCTGATCTATCGGACGGATAATCATTGTTGGGGTTTGCCCGCGGGGTCCACGGAACCGGGCGAGACGGTCCAGCAGACGGCCCGCCGTGAATTAAAAGAAGAGACGGGGTTAACGGTCGGCGACTTGACGTTGATCGACGTCTTCAGTGGCCCCAACATGCACTATCAATACCCCAACGGCGATGTCATTGATAGCGTCACGACCTTGTATCGCGCCAATACGACTGGCGGAGAGCTCATTCAGGCGACTGACGAAACGAGTACCGCCGCGTTCTTTGACCTTGATGACTTACCGTCGCCACTGACGCCGTTGACCAAATGGATGTTGAAGGGTGAATAGACTTGACCACCTGAATTGGATTTGCTATAGTGGACTGAAATATTAAACAAACTTGTCACCGGACAACGTTAACGCAGCTTCCTTAGGTCATTGTGGAAGCCGCGTGGCGTTGTCCGTTTTTTTTCGAGGAGGAATTGATGATGACATGGATTTATTTAGTAATTGCAGGAATTTTTGAAGTCGTTTGGGCGACGATGATGAAGTTAAGTAATGGGTTCAGCCACTTGGGTTACGCGGCCGCAACGGTAGTCGGGATGATTCTAAGCTTTGGCTTTTTAGCGTTAGCAACCAAACACTTGCCGTTAAGTATTGCCTATCCGATTTGGACTGGTATCGGGGCGGTCGGCGCAATCATTGTCGGCTTAGTCTTTTTCAAGGATACGATTGCGCCGATCACGTGGGTCTTCATCGCCATGCTGGTCATCGGTATTATTGGCATCAAGGTCACGAGTTAGGCGCTGATCACTAGCTGCCAATGTCGGGTGACTGGCTTGGATGTTTATCAGCACGAACGCGTGGTTTAGTTGGTTTGACAACTGAAACTGCCCTTGATTCAATGACCAGCGATTGATAATGCTGCCTTCATTGCGATTTCGCCTGCTTGCCAGCGAAGTTCTCGACTTGATGGGAAACGATTTCATAAACGACGCTTCACGCAATGCAAACGGTGGTATAATGAACTTGAGAGATAGATGTCGGTCTAACCTCATTTTAGACCCTTTCCGACAGCGATAAACCCACAGATGCCAGGTGTTTACCGTGTCTACCACTTGCGACACGCAATGGCTCGGAAGGTTGCCTTAATTTCGGCGGTCAATTCCGTGTATCTACCTAGTTGAGTTAACTCAATGGTTCTCAAATTTTGAAAGAAGTGACGTCTGATGATCTTTCCAGTTTTTAATTTAGGTCCACGCGATGCCGTGTTGTTGATTGCAATTTCTGTGATGTTAGTGTTAACCGTTGTTTTTCACTGGTCAGCATGGGAACTTTTATTTGCCGCTGTCGCAGTTATCGTTGCGTTCGTCGCAGGAGGCATGAAACCGAATAAAAAGAACGTGCTTGCTTTCTTGAAAAATAGTTCGGATTCAGGCAAGACGCGCTGAACCGCTGTGGGGCTCAATGTAGCCTTAATTGCCAGCAAATCATATTTTAGAAATCAACCAAAAAACGCTCGCGACCAGTCAATAGTCGCGAGCGTTTCGTTTAATGTGCTGAATTATAGGTGTTGATTGACTTTCACGTCAGCTAAGTCCTGGGCGTAGTCAACGACTTTGATTTGGTCGCCGTCCACGTCGATACGGGTCACGCTGCCGTTTTTGGGCCCCTGCGTGATGTCGATTTCAGGGGCGAAGCGTGCAACCATACTACGAATCGTGGTGCCGTGGGTCACGACGAGCACTTTTTCGTGGTGGTCGTGGTGGGCTTTCAAGTAGTCAAACCCTTGATTGATGCGTTCCCAGTACATCGCATTGTCCTCAGCTTCGTGCCATGGATCGAGTTCGCGCATTAAGTCGCGTGTTTGGTCGATATGCACATGGGCTAGGAGTTCGTGCATACTCGTCACGCCGAATTGGTGCCCAATTAGTGACCAGGTCCGACTAGAATCATCACCTTCGTAGTAGCCGTAGAAGACTTCCCGGAAGTTCATCAGCGTCTTCAGGGATTGCGCTTCGGTGCCCATCGCCCGCTGGATGAGGTGCGCGGTGTCGATGGCCCGTTTGGAATCACTGCTATAAAAAGCATCGAAATGCGTGTCTGCGAGGGCTTGACCGACCTTGGTCGCGGTATTTTGACCATAGTCAGTCAGCGGTGAATCCGACCAACCCTGCATCCGATTATATAAGTTGAAAAACGTCTGTCCATGCCGGACAAAGTAAATTGAAAATTGCGCCATTGCTTACTCCTTACTTAGTCGAGATGGTCTTTGCGACCAAAGTAGTCTAACGAAACGGTATCATCGCTGATCGTGAATTTCGTGACACTGCCGTTTTTAGGCCGTTCGGGCGAAGTTAACGTCGCAAAGCGGCTGGCAATACTATAAATCGTGTTGCCGTGGCTAACGACGAGCACTTTGTCACCATCCTGGTGTTTGGCACGTAAGGCATCGAGGCCGCCGTTGACCCGTTGCCAGAATTCATCGTTATTCTCAGCACGGTGAAAAGGATCGGCTTCCTTGCAGAAGTCCTTGGCCTTTTCAATCCCATACTGGGCAATGATTTCAGAGAGGCTCGGCGCTTGGTGGGGCGCACCGACCATGAACCAAGTCTGTGACGTGTCGTCACCTTCAAAGTAACCGTAAAAGGCTTCTCGGAAGGCCGCCATCGGTTCGACCGTCAAATCAGCGTTACCACTGGCTGGCAGCAGTAATTCAGCGGTGCGCATCGCCCGCGTCATATCGCTGGCGTAAACGGCGTCAAAATCAATGCCGTTGAGCATTTTACCCGCATTCCGAGCGTCCTGTTCACCGACAGCGGTGAGCGGGGAGTCGCACCAGCCCTGCATCCGGCGGTACTTATTAAAGTAAGTTTGACCATGACGAATCATGTAAACGGAAAAAGTTGCCATTATAACCTCCACTGCTTAATGTTCAAAACTTAGACACAATGTCATCATTCTACCATAAAATCAGCCGGCTTTAATTAGCGGTTGATAAGGCTTGGCGAATTTGAGCCGCACTCTGCTTGTTACTCGTAAAGATCAGCCGATCGCCGTACATGATGGTCGTGTTGCCATTTGGTGCAATTAGTTTACGGTTGCGGATGACTTGGCTAATCGTTACATCCTGGGCAAATTGTAAGTTTTTAATCTGAACATTCGTGTAACGGTGGTTGAGGACCCGCACTTCGTAGATACTGTTTTCGGTATCGTTGAGCAACAGTAAGGTCGATGGTGACTCAATCAGTGCTCGTAGCAACGTAATGTTGGCTTCTGGTGTATTGTAGACTTCGACGCCGAGTTCGCGCAGTTCATCTTCATGTTCGTTCAAGACGTTGCGGTCTTCAAAACGAACGATGATACGGCGCACACCATAGCTTTTGGCGGCTTTAGCGAGCTCGTAATTCCGTTCGGCGTCAATGTGACCGAGAATTAAGATGTCCGTATCGAAGACGCCGTGGTCCTGTAAGTCCTGCGCTGAAAAGTTTTCCATCAAGGTGACGGGCACTTGCGCGTGGTAAGTCTGGTAATTTTCCGGATGATTGGTATACATCGCCACGTCGTACCAGCCCTTGCGCAACTGCTGAGCCACGGGAACGGTACTCAAATTGGCACCGATGAAGTGGACGGACGTCTTGACCAGGTCTTCCTTTTCAGCCGAATACAGCTTGTTAAAAATCAGTGGTGAAACGATACAAGTCAGGAGTGCCGCTAGTAAGAAGGCACCGGATTGGTCAGTCGTGATGGTCTTCATCGACTTGGCGACCCGCAAGACGGCCAGGACCATCGTCATCGTCGTCGCAGTCAGGGCGGTCCCAGCTAGCGCGTTAGCTTGTTTGAAGCGCAGTTTTAAGATCCAGAAGCCCCCAATTTTGGCGACCATGTAGGCCAAGAAGAACAGTGGAATCAGTAACAGCGTCTTGCCACTCGTCAGCAAGGTCCGCAAGTTCAAGTCGACCCCGGTCGTGATGAAGAAGATTGGAATGAAGAAGCCGTAGCCGATTGCATCCAAACGTTCGCGGGTCGTTTCGCTCGGGTTGAGCAGTTTCAACACGATTCCGGCAACGAACGCACCTAGGATATTTTCGGCGCCCACTGATTCCGCCACGGTGACCATCGTGACGATCAGGAAGAATGCCAGGCGGATGTCAAGCTGCGTTGTTGACTTATTAATATTTTGATAGAAACGGAAAAATGGCTTGAACCGCAAGAGTAAGAGAGCGGCGACCGCTAAAATCAGTAGCAGCAACCAGAGACTTTGTGAATTGCTACCATAGACGGAGGCGTAAAGCGTTAGCCCCATCATGGGCACGAGTTCACCGAAGACGGAGATCAAGAGCACCGTTTGCCCAAACGCCTTACTCAGTAGTTCTTGTTCCTTTAAGGCGGCAATCACGATACCCAGAGAGATCGTCCCGAATAAAATCGTAGCGAGCCAGAAATCGCTGAAGAGGCCACTGGCTTTAAATGCCGCGGCTAGTCCCAACGACAACACGACGATTGTTCCGTACGCGTAAACGGACAGTCGTACCGGTGAATACTTTGGGGTGTTGACCGCGTTTTTCTGTTCCAGTGGCGTGAGTTCTGTACGCCGTTTTTTAAATAAGCTGAAGTCGATTTCCAACCCACTCAGAAACAGCAGGACGATGACTCCAATCGTCGATAGTTGAGAAATCAAATCGGAGGTGTTCACAAAATTGAACACACTTGGCCCGAGAATAATCCCAATAATAATCTCCATCACCGCGGTGGGCAGGCTGTTGATTTTGAATTTAGCCATAATGAGCGGAATTAATAGGGCCGCTAATAGAATAATGACTAAGGAAACTTGATCCATGAAATAATCCCTCGATTCGTTTTAGTACACACGTAGTTGATCGTCGTCCGCGCCCCAAAAGGCTTCGCTAAGTTGGTCGTCGGTCAAGACTTTTAACATCTGATCAACGCCCGGCGCCAACTTGTCAGGCGTCAAGGCGCTCAGGGGCTGCCAGCTGATGGCGCCTTCGTAAGAGCCGACTAACAGGTCGCCATGAAATTGGCTGGTGGTGTAAAGCGTCCCGAGCGAGACATCGCCAGCATCGTTTTCGACCCAGGTGACCGTGCCAACAAGCTTGAGATGTTCGACGGTCAAACCAGTCTCTTCCAAGACTTCACGTTTGATCGCCGCTACCTGGGATTCGCCAGGGTCGACGTGGCCGCCTGGGAAGGTCAACCCAGACCATTGCGCGTCGATTTTATTTTCGACAAGGACTTTACCCGTCTGCGGGTCGGTAATCAGGCACATGTTCACCAGCTCGGCACGCACGGTCCGGTCATGGTGGTCATGTAAATCCTTGGTCCGCAGCCAGTCTTGGGCCTTGTCGTTGATGCTGGCCATAAACGCCGCCTTGGTTTGTAGATAAGTGGCATCATCTTTCGCCGCCTTCTGCCGAATCGCCGTATACTTCCGGCCGTCCGTGCGATGGGCGTTGAGATAGTCGCGGAAGGTCAGTAATTGGTGGTACTGGTCGGCGTCGGTCGTGATGATCACGTGGATCAACTGACCGTCAAGCACGACCGCATACGTTTGGTTCGTCCCCGCAACGGGTTGCGCTGCAAGTTTGGCGATGGCCGCCGTGGCGTCTTCCACGAGTAGCGCAATATCAATCATTGGCCGTGCCAATAGCTGTGGCATGGCCGTACTGCCAACGTGGCTGTGTTTTAATAAGTTGGCCCCAAGCTGCTGGCTGAGCAACGCCTGATAATGGACGGCTTGTGCTTGCCATTCAGCTTGATAAGCCATTAATTTGGTCGTTTTCATCCAATCCCTCCACTTTGTTTAAGTCATTGAAAGGATACACTTTTTGGCTGAATTTGAAAAGGAAAGACGTGTGGGGGTGGAGGAAAATAAAATTGAAGAGGATAGTTGACGCACACCTTGGAAAGCGCTATCATTATTTGTAGATAAAAGAACTAATTAATTGGGATTGTAATAGCAATGTTTAGGCGCTACACAAAACCCGCTTAGTCAATGGGCTAAGTGGGCTTTTTTTATGGAAAATTCGCAATGGAATGGGGATGAAAAAATGCAAATCAAAAAAATTCTCAATAATAACGCCATTATTACGCATAACTCAAAACATCAAGAAATGATTGTGATTGGAAAGGCGATTGCTTACGGGAAGCATCCGAATGAGACCGTTGACGAAACAAAGATTTATAAGGTCTTTATGCCGGCAAGTCGCGGAGATCGTAAATTGATCCTAGACATGATTAATGAGATTCCAGTGCAGTTTTTTCAAATTGCCAAACAGATTGTTGATAAAGCGCAGATGGATAGTGACATTAAATTAACAGACAGTGTGTTTATTGCTTTAACCGATCATATTTCGTCAAGCGTTGATCGAATTAAGTCTGGATTATCGTTAACCAATCAGTTTTTGTGGGAGATTCGTAGTTATTATCCTAAAGAATACCGAATTGGGCAATGGGCGATTCGTTTAGTCAATGAAGACTGTCAGGTTCAGTTGACCGATGATGAAGCCGGATTTATTGCACTGCATATCATCAGTGGTGAGCTTGGTGACCGTCTTGACGAATTTCATGAAGTGATTAATTTTGTCAAAAAAGTGACGAGCATCGTGACCTATCAATTATCGGTGGAAATTGATCGTGACTCGCTTGATTATAATCGATTTGTGACACACTTGAAGTTTTTTTGGCAGTACATGATGGATCAAAGCCATAAACGAGTCATTGGTGATTTAAGTGATGATATGTTAGCGGTTATTAAGGGGAAAAAGGTTGCGGCCTATGAGTGTGCGATGAAGGTAAAAGCATTTATTCAGCAAAATTACGACTACACGCTTACTAATGAAGACTTGCTATACATGACGATTCATATCGCCAGAATAACAGATAAGACATGATTGAGCTGGGCCTTGAGAAGATTTCAAGAACATGAGGAGGATAAAGAAATGTATGATGAAATGAATGAAAAAATCATTGCAGGTGTGGGTGGCAAATCGAATATCAAGTCAGTCGTTCACTGTGCAACTCGGCTACGATTTGTTTTAAAAGATGAGTCAAAAGCCAATGATACCCAAGTTTCTGAAATTGCCGGAATATTGCAAGTGGTCAAAAAAGCTGGCCAATATCAGCTAGTTATTGGAAACAATGTTGAGGATGTGTACAACGAATTAGTAGATAAGCTGCAGCTTGACGGTGAGCCCGATGATGGTGACCAAAAGGATAACAGGAGTCTGTTCGATAAGGTTATCAGTACCATTACAGGATCAATTGCACCCGCCATTCCTTTGCTGGCTGGTGCCGGGATGGGAAAAGTACTCCTGTTGATTTTAACGTTATCTGGAATTCTCAGCGAGAAGAGCCAGACGTATCAGATGTTGAACCTTATTTTTGACACTGGTTATTTCTTTATGCCTGCATTCATCGGATTCTCAGCTGCAAAGATTTTTAAAACGAATCAATTCTTAGGTGCTTTTATGGGATTAGTCACCGTTAATCCGAATTGGGTTGCGCTAGTTACTGCTGGCAAGGCAGTTCATTTTATTGGCATCCCTGTTCAGCTGGTCTCATACTCATCAACCTTGATTACGGCCATCTTGTCCGTTTGGATGATGTCATATATTGAAAAGTTTGTTAAAAAGATTACGCCAGGAATGATTAAAGTGTTCGCTGAGCCAATGCTGATCATGTTAATAACGGCCCCTTTAACATTTATCGTTCTTGGACCGATTGCTAACTTGATTTCTATGGGAATTGCAGCTGTAAGTATGTTCTTGTATGAACATGCTGGCTTCATTGCCATTCCATTATTAGCAGCGGCTTATCCATGGTTGGTCTCGATTGGTATTCATAAGGCATTGAGTCCAATCAGTATTCAACTAGTTGCAACACAAGGATTTGACCCAATCATCCGAGTGGTCGCACTTTGCTCAAACATGTCCCAAGCTGCAGCTTCATTAGCAGTTGGATTAAAAACTAAAAATAAGCAATTACGCGCTTTAGCACTTTCTTCGACAGTTACGGCTTATTTAGGTGGTATTACCGAGCCTGCAATGTTTGGTGTTAACCTGAAGCTAAAGAAGCCGATGTATGGTGCGATGATTGGTGGTGCCATTGCCGGATTGTTTGCCGGATTTATGAAAATGAAGGCATTTATTTATGTTACCCCTGGATTGTTGAGTCTACCGATGTGGGTCTCGAAGACGGAAAACTTTGTTGTGTTAGCCGTTGCAACCATTATTATTGCAAGTATCGCAACCTTTGTTGCCACTTGGCTCATTGGATTTGATGATCCAGTGAGTGATGAGACGACAAAAAAAGAACAAGCTGAGGCTAATAAGGTAGTAACGACTAAACATACAATCAACAGTCCAGTTGTCGGTGAAACACGGAAATTAAGTGAAGTGAACGACGAGACATTTGCGAGTGGTGTTATGGGAAACGGTATCGCGGTGATTCCGAGTGAAGGCCTGGTCGTTGCACCGGCCGATGGTATTGCATCCGCAGTATTTGACACTAGCCATGCAATTGGAATTCATTTGGATAATGATGCTGATTTGTTGATTCATGTCGGGATTGATACGGTTGAATTGAACGGCAAGTATTTTGAAACCTTAGTCAAGAAAGGTGAACGCTTTCATGAAGGACAGCCACTATTGAAATTTGATTTGGAGAAAATCAAGGCTGCCGGGTATGATCCTACCGTGATGATTATTGTATTAAATACAAAGGATTTCTTAGAAGTCTTGCCTGTACCGGAATCGAATCAATCTGTAAAAGTTGGTAATAACCTGTTAATGCTGGCATAGTTGGAGGAATTACAATGGATTATTTCAAGACGGCACCGAATTTTATGTGGGGAGTTGCCACTGCCGCAAATCAAGTGGAAGGTGGTTGGGATGAAGACGGAAAAGGAATGTCAATTGCTGACTGTATGCGCTATCGACCAAAAATAGATACAAATGATTATCAAGCTGTTAATCAAATGGACAGTCATGAAATTGAACTTGCGTTGGCTGATCATTCGACAAAAGGTTGGGCAAAGCGACATGGTGTTGATTTTTATCATCGTTATCGGGAGGATATTAAATTATTAGCAGCAACGGGTATCAACACGTATCGCTTCTCAATTAGTTGGGCACGTATTTTTCCAAATGGTGATGATACGGAACCTAACCAAGCAGGATTAGACTTTTATTTGGCAATTGTAAAAGAATTAGCCAAGTATCATATCACGCCGGTAGTGACTTTATCACACTATGAAATGCCTTTGAATTTGGTGCTAAAGTATGACTCTTGGTATGATCGCAGAGTAATTGATTACTTTGAGCGGTATGCTAAAACGGTCATTGATTATTTGCATCAGTATGTGCAGTATTGGATACCAATCAATGAAATTGATAGTATTATCAGGCATCCATTTTCGTCAGCGGGATTAGTTGCAGATCGTTTTCCTGAAGATAACTTTAAGACGGTCACTTATCAAGCCATGCATCATCAATTTATTGCGGCAGCAAAAGTGGTTGCGTACTGTCATCAAAACTATCCAAAAATGCAAGTTGGAAGTATGATAACCAGAACCATGGTTTATCCATACAATAGTGATCCTGATAATGTGTTAGCGGCAACTCAAACGATGCGCGATGTCTATGCATTTAGTGATATTCAAGTTCGTGGCAGATATCCAGCGTTTCTATTGGAGAAGTTGACAGCTGACGGAATCAAGATAAAGTTTGGCTCTAATGATAAAAAACTGTTGGCAGAAAATACCGCAGACTTTGTTGCATTTAGTTATTATTCATCCATTTGTACGGCAAGTGATACAACGGGGTTGCCTGTAACAAAGGCTAATCGCACTATTGGCGTTTATAATCAGTATTTGCCTGAGAGTGAGTGGGGATGGCAAATTGATCCTGTTGGACTCCGGCTATCATTAATTGACTTATATGATCGTTATCAAAAGCCGCTGTTTATTGTTGAAAATGGACTGGGCGCCGTAGATGAACTTGGGCCTGATTTACGAGTACACGATACGTATCGAATAAGTTATTTGCGTCAACATATACGCCAGATGTTGATTGCTATTGCGAATGACGGCGTTGAATTGATGGGCTACTGTATATGGGGAACGACTGATATGATATCAGCGTCTTCAAATCAAATGTCAAAAAGGTATGGTTTGATTTTTGTTGATTTAGATGATAATGGTGACGGTACCTATAACCGCTACTTAAAGGATAGTTATTACTGGTATCAACAACTATTGAGCTATGGTACTCAGATTCCGGTTAACTACCTGCAAGAAGCGGATACAAAGTTACAATGCTCATAAACAAGAGGGTTGCCTTCGAAAAGGCAACCCTCTTGTTTTCGCTAACCTATTGCGAAACCGTCCGTTGCCGAATCGTTTTGACCACCGCGGCGAGCATTGCGGGAACCAGTGCGACCACCATGATGCCTAAGAAGCACAGTGAGAGGTGCTCCTGCACAAAGTCGATGGAGCCGAAGAAGTAGCCGAGTGAGCAACCGACGCTGACCCAGATGCCGACACCAATCAGGTTCCAGAGGGCAAAGGATGCTTGTGGCATTTTAGAAGCACCCGCACTCAGTGGTACAAAAGTCCGAACTAGTGGGACGAAGCGGCCAAACATGACGGCTTTGGCTCCATACTTAGTGAAGAAGTGTTGTGCTTTGACCTGCTTGTCCTGCGGGAGGTGCCGTTGGAGCCATGGTAATCGAATCAAGTGGCGGCCAATTTCGAAGTTGACCGTGTCGCCAATGACGGCGGCAACAAAGAAGACCGGCACTAAGATTTGAATGCTGAGGGCATCGCTGTGCGTCGCGGCCATCGTGCTGGCGAGAAAAATCAGCGATTCTCCTGGCAGAAATGGGAATACGACCATCCCAGTTTCAAGGAAAATGACCGCAAATAATAGGATGTAACTCCAACTTCCAAGCGTTGTGAGTAAGGGCCCAATGCTCTGTTCCAAATGGGTTAGACTGGTAAGTAAATTGACCAACGGCGCCACCTCCAATTTAAGTTGCATTTAGTATAACTGCTGTGGCCAAGAAAAACAGATGTAATCGGTTACATTTACTTTAGTTTAACACATTCATAACTTTGGTAACCAAATGTTCAAACAATTTTACGCGAAAAAGCGAAAAGCGGCTGGTTTCATGGGTTATTAATTGAGTCGCGTCGCGGATAGTGATAAAATTATTGTTCGATATTTAGGAATGGAGGGCGTTCAATGGCTAAGTCAATTAAAGCTGCAGAACAGGAACACTTAGATCACGTCGTCGCAAAAATTAAGGTGGCTGAAGAACAACAAAGCCAGACCATTACGCGCTCGGAACAGGATCAGGCTGATATCAAGCGGGACTTGCTGAATAACATCAACATTAAAACGGATAGTTACGAAGGCATGATGGAGACCGGATTATCCGTGCGGCAGCAACAACAAATGATGGATGAACGGCAAAATAGTTGGAAACACGCGACTAAGCAGTTATCCACGCTTAAAAAGTTAGAGAAGAATGCTTACTTCGCTCGGATTGATTTTCATGAAAAGGGTGAACCAAAGTCTGAAACGATTTATATTGGCTTGAGCTCATTTTCCGACACGCCCGACCATTTTCTGATTTATGACTGGCGGGCACCGATTTCCAGTATTTATTACGATGGCGGCCTGGGTGATGTGACGTATCAGACGCCGGATGGGGAACAGACCGTCAATGTGAAGCTGAAACGTCAGTTGATGGTCGAAGATGGCCAAATTTTGACGGTTTATGATACGGATGAGGTCGTTGGTGATTCGATGTTGCTGGAAGTCTTGGACGAGAAGTCGGACGTCAAGATGAAGAGCATCGTTACGACGATTCAAAAGGAACAAAACACGATCATCCGTGATACCAGCTCAGATTTACTGTTTGTCCAAGGGGCAGCTGGCTCTGGGAAGACGTCGTCCGTGCTCCAACGCGTGGCGTATTTACTGTATCGCTACCGCGGCAACTTGACGGCCGGCCAAGTGATCCTATTCTCACCGAACCAATTATTTAATGATTATATCAACCAAGTGTTGCCAGAACTTGGTGAGCAAAACATGGTGCAAATGACGTACTTCCAATATGCGTCATATCGTTTGCCCCATATGCAAGTCGAGACGTTGCAACAGCGGTTTGAAACTGAAAATACGCCGCAAATGGCTAAAATCACGAAGCTGGAAGGCAGCTTAGCCTTTTTCAACGCAGTCACAACGTACGGCCGGCATTTGGAACAATCTGACATGCGTTTTCGTAATATTACTTTGAACGATGAGGTGATTATTTCCCGGGAAAAGATTAAGGAAATCTACTACTCGTTCAACGAAAACTACCATCTTGGCAACCGGTTATCCGCGACGAAGGAAGAATTGATCAAAATCTTGAATCGCAAGGTCGAATCTGAGATGCGCTCGAAATGGGTCGAAGAAGCGGTCCAAGACTTGTCGCGTGAAGAAATCAACCAGTTATACGGTAACCAACCGCGAGAATTCAAGAACGGCGATAAGGAATTCAAGTTCCTGGCACGTAAAATCGTCATGCAGCGCTTAGGCAAGGCGCGGACCCAAATTGTCCGTAACCGTTTCCTGAGCATCAACATGCAATACGCCCACTTCTTACGCGAAGTGCCAAAGATTATCAAACTAGCTGATTACGACATTTCAGCGGCGGATTGGGATGCAACGGTCGAGAAGAAGCTACAAGAAATCAAGGACCGCCACATCTCATTGACCACCGTTTCAGCGTACATGTACTTGCATGACTTGATGACTGGTAAACGTGGACAGCGCGATATTCGGTTCGTCTTCTTGGATGAAATTCAAGACTACAATGCCTTTCAGCTGGCATTCTTGAAGTTTAGCTTCCCACAAGCGCGTTTCACAATGCTCGGTGACTTGAACCAAGCGATTTTTACTAAGGAAAACAGTCACTCACTGATTAGTGAATTGGCGACGCTCTTTGACCCTGAAAAGACTCGAGTCGTGCAGCTGACTAAGTCGTACCGGTCAACGCAACAGATTACCGATTTTACTAAGGAAATCTTGGTCAATGGTGAAGCGGTAACGGCCTTTGATCGACAAGGCGACCGGCCAAATGTCTGCGTCACACCTGATTTTGAAGCGGGTGTCGACCAGGTCATCGACCAGTTAGCGATGAACGATTCAGAACGGGATACGACGGCCATTATCGGCAAGTCCTTAGCCGAATGCGAAGCGTTAACTAAGGCGCTCAAAGCCCGTGGCGAACAGGTCACACTGATTCAAACTGAAAATCAGCGGTTGGCGCCTGGCGTCATCGTGGTCCCATCCTTCTTGGCCAAGGGGCTAGAATTCGACGCGGTCATCGTATGGAACGCTAATAAGACCAATTATCAGCGTGAAGATGAGCGTCAATTACTGTACACGATCTGCTCCCGGGCGATGCATGAACTGACCATCGTGGCGGTCGGCGAACTGTCACCGTTATTGGCCCGCGTTGACGAGCAGCTGTATACGCTGGATGAGGCTAAGGTTTAAAAATCAGACTTGTTCAGATTATGATGAATTAGAACTGAGAGACAGTAAAGCTAAGAGGTATTAAAAATAAGATGCGTCCTGGCTGTTATGATAAAGCACTGTTGCCCGCGTGGTGATGGTGCTTTTTTTAGTGGCGGCCGTTTGTGGGGGGACTTTTAGGCGGTTACCTGTTTTCCTGTGAGGGGGACTTTTGGATTGTTGCCCGGTAGCCTGAGGGGGATTGTTCACTGCTAGCGGATTGCTTGAGAGGGGCTTTGTAGCGACGAACGCTCTGTTTGAAATGGCAACAGTAGGTGCGAATCGTCGGTCTGGGCGCGTAACTTGGGTGGCGGGGATGTCTGTGAAACGCTCAGTGATTGTGATAAAAGTAATTAATTGCTGAAACGAAACGTTAGGCTGAATTCGGTGAATCTAAAGTGAATAAAGCGCTATCATTATTGGCTTACAAGTTGTAGAATTAACTTATAAATTTGAAATCACTCAGCGACGATTGTTGGTCGAGATGGTCAATGTCGTGAAAAGTCAAACAAGCTTTGTGACAACGGCAAGTGATTCGAGGAGGACTTAACCATGTCAATTACTGAAATGTTAGGCATTCAATACCCTATTTTTTCTGGCGCGATGATGCACATTGCGACCCATGAGCTCGTCGGTGCGGTTTCTGAAGCCGGTGGTCTGGGCGTGCTAGGGTCAGCGGGCTTATCAGCTGAGCAATTGCGGACGGAGATTCGGGCCACGCAAGCAATGACGGACAAACCCTTTGGTGTCAATCTGATGTTACAGATGAAGAATTGCCCCGAATTGGCCCAAGTCATTATCGACGAGGGGGTCAAAGTCGTCACGACTGGCGCCGGCAATCCGACGTCATACATTCCACCACTGCATGCAGCGGGCATCAAGGTGATTCCGGTGATTGCATCGGTACACCACGCCCATAAGATGGTGGCAGCTGGGGCGGATGCGGTCGTTGCGGAAGGCCAAGAGTCTGGCGGCCATATCGGTCAGACGTCAACGATGGCGCTATTGCCACAGGTCGTGGACGCCGTGGACATTCCAGTGATTGGGGCTGGTGGGGTCGGTGATGGCCGCTCAGTCGCCGCGATGTTTGCCCTCGGTGCACAGGGGGTTCAGTGTGGGACGATTTTCCTGACCGCCGAAGAGTGCCCAGTCCCCGTAAGTTACAAACAACGCGTCTTAACGGCCAGTGATACTGATACGATCGTCACTGGTCGCAGTCAGCGCGATCCCGTCCGGGCGCTGCGTAACCCGATGTTAGAAGATTATTTGCAATTAGAACAAAGCAATGCGCCCGCTGAAAAGCTGCACGCCTTAGCGGATGGCTCGTTTGCCAAAGCGGTCAATGAGGGCGACATGACCCATGGCACGCCAATGGCTGGTGAAGTCGCGGGGATGTTGACGACGATTCGGCCGGTCAAGGACATTATCGCTGACCTGTTTAGTGAAGCTAACGAGGTCGCTGCGGGATTAACGATTAATTAGCGTGAATGAAAATCCGGCCGTGAATGAAAATCGCGCATGACTGTTTTTTGACAGTGATGCGCGATTTTGTTGTGCGCTGGATTTGGGTGATTACGCTGAGTTAGGCCTGTTCGTGAAACTGAGCCTCCTCTAACTAGTTTACAAACCAATCAGGATTCATCCACGCATTAATGTCGATATTTTGAAAGCAACTTATTACATACTGATCGTTTCCCACAAAATTCGCGGCACAATTAAAATTTTACCCAGCGATTGATAAGGTTTTCATGTTATAATCTATCCATTAATTGAGTAATGGTGGCAGACAAAATCATGGAAGATCAGATGAACTATTATCGCTTCTCACGTGAACAGTGGAAGCAATTTTACCGTAACAATCAGCACCAAGTTCCTTTAACTGCAGCTAATTTGCATGAAATCAAGGCGTTTAATGACCGGATCAGCTTGGATGATGTCCGTGATATTTACATGCCATTCGCGCATTTATTGCAAGCTAAATATGAGCACTACTTGTCATGGCGCGAGACTGAGTCGGTGTTCTTGCACCGGCAGAACCGCCAGTCGCCGTTTATTATTGGCGTTTCAGGTAGTGTGGCGGTGGGGAAAACGACGACCGCGCGACTATTAGAAATTTTATTTAAATATTTATACCCGGACCGGCGTACCCAGTTGATTACGACGGATGGTTTTCTATATCCGAATGCCGAGTTGAAGAAGATGCAACTGATGGAACGCAAGGGCTTTCCGGAAAGCTATGACATGCCGCGGTTGATTCAATTCTTGAATGATGTGAAAAGTGGCAAACCGCTGGCCAAGGCCCCCGTTTATTCGCATCAGACGTATGACATCGTCCCGAATCGCTTTGATGTCATCACCCATCCAGATATTTTGATTATCGAAGGTATCAATGTGTTGCAGCTGCCGACGAATCAGGCGATTTATATTAGTGATTTTACTGATTTTTCAGTGTATGTCGATGCGGATGCGGATTTGATTGAGGATTGGTACCTTGAACGGTTCAAAGCGCTGATGAAGACGGCGTTTCAAGACCCGTCTAACTACTTCTATCCATGGGCGATTGGCGATCCCAAGGACGCGATGGCGATGGCTGAGCGCGTCTGGGAAGAGGTTGACTTGAAAAACTTGAATGATTATATCTTACCAACGCGCAATCGTGCGGATTTAATTTTACACAAAGTCGCGCACCACGTGATTGATGCCGTGTATTTCCGCAAATATTAGCGCCTAAGAAATTTCTCATACTTGTTGACCGAACGTTTAGAAATCAGTATGATAGACCTATTGAGCATTAATTAATCCAAAGGAGTGAACAACTTGGCAAAAACGGATACCGCGTCTTTCGATTCCATTTTGGTATTGGATTTCGGTAGTCAGTACAATCAATTGATTACCCGGCGCATTCGTGATTTCGGCGTTTATTCGGAACTACTTCCGAACACGATTACCGCTGAAGAAATCAAGGCCCGTCACCCGAAAGGTATTATCTTTTCAGGTGGCCCCAACAGTGTTTACGATGATGGTGCCTTTCGGGTTGACCCGGAGATTTTCAACTTGGGCTTACCAATCTTGGGAATTTGTTACGGGATGCAACTGATGACATACACGCTTGCGGGCGGGAAGGTTGAATCAGCTGATAACCGTGAATACGGCAAGGCAAACATCAACGTGACGAGTGACTCGGCAACCTTGTTCAAGGATACGCCAGCTGAACAGTCAGTGTGGATGAGTCATGGTGACTTGGTCACTCAAGCGCCAGATGGCTTTGACGTGGTGGCAACTTCTAAGAACTGTCCAATTGCGGCAATTCAAGATGTTGACCGGAAGTTGTATGGGATTCAATTCCATGCAGAAGTTCGGAACACCGATTACGGTAATGATATTCTACGGCACTTTGCGTTTGACGTTTGCCAAGCTGAAGCCAACTGGTCAATGGATGATTTCATTGATATGCAGATTGAAAAGATCCGCGCAGAAGTTGGTGACAAGAAGGTCTTACTAGGCCTTTCTGGCGGGGTAGACTCGAGCGTGGTCGGTGTGCTCTTGCACAAGGCAATCGGCACCCAATTAACGAGTATCTTCGTGGACCACGGTTTGTTACGGAAGGGCGAAGCTGACCAAGTGATGGCGAGCCTGGAAGGTAAATTCGGCCTGAACATCATCAAAGTTGATGCCAAGGACCGTTTCCTAAGCAAACTCGCTGGTGTCAGTGATCCTGAACGGAAACGTAAGATTATTGGTAACGAATTTATCCAAGTGTTCGACGAAGAAGCCACTAAGTTACACGGGATGGAATTCCTTGCTCAAGGAACGCTCTATACCGATGTTATCGAAAGTGGGACTTCCACAGCACAAACGATCAAATCACACCATAACGTTGGTGGGTTGCCAGAAGACATGCAGTTCAAGTTGATTGAACCGCTCCGGACGCTCTTCAAGGACGAAGCACGGGAACTCGGCGAAAAGCTGGGCATGCCGTCTGACCTTGTTTGGCGTCAACCATTCCCAGGTCCAGGCCTCGGAATTCGAGTCATTGGCGAAATCACGGAAGATAAGCTAGAAATCGTCCGCGATAGCGACTTCATCTTACGCGATGAAATCAAAAAAGCCGGCTTAGACCGCGATATCTGGCAATACTTCACCGTTTTACCAGGCATCAAGTCAGTCGGTGTCATGGGCGACGGTCGGACTTACGACTACACAGTCGGTATCCGCGCCGTAACCTCAATCGACGGCATGACCGCCGACTTCGCACGAATCCCATGGGACGTCTTGCAAAAGATCTCCGTCCGCATCGTCAATGAAGTCGACCACGTCAACCGCATCGTGTATGATGTAACGAGTAAACCGCCTTCGACGATCGAGTGGGAGTAGCTCCCACAGTTGTTTTTAACAAGCTAGATATTGGATTGTTTTCAATGATGCAATCCACTTTGATGGACGATAAGTTTCTTTTTCGGTAAAGAGGCTTATCGTCCTTTTTAGTCACAATCTTGCATCTGGTTATGTGACTTGAGCAATTTCTTAGCACGGATGAGGCTTGATCGGTCAATGATCGCGATGAATAAAGCTTTAGCTCGCAGTAGTGTTTGTCGGTTCCCAGAATAATCGTTGAGTAAGAAAGGCGGTAGTATCGGTGTTTAAAGTTGAGTTTAATCATGCGGTCGAAATGAATGTTGTTCCGACGACTTCAGCATCGGATGCGTTAAAAGAACTGATGGATTATCATCACGTGACGCAATCAGAACTTGCCAGTCACATTGCCATCTCGCAAAAGCAGCTTTCGTTTATCTTGAATCGGCGTGCTTACATGAGCATTGAAGTGGCGCGTAAAATTGAACGTGCGACGGGTTTGAGTGCCAAGTGGCTGCTCCAACTGGATTTTAATTATCGGTTTGCCCATCATGAGCCTGAAGATGATGATGGCGTGAAACGGTTTAGTTGGGCGACGTTTTAGGGGAACTGATCGTAGTGGAAGGCTGATTGTCGTTGGCCTGATAGATTGGATATGAAAAGCACATTTAGTATTTGAAGTTATTAATATTTCGATTTGGGGGATCACTTATGTGTTTAACGTTGCCATCACTAGAATTATTGCTGAATAGAATACGAAAAGCTGAGTTACAAAATCTGGCTGAATTACTTTTGACTCAAAGGATGTTTGAAACGTTCAGCAGTAAGTCAAAAATGGTGGATTATCGGGCTACAATTATGAAACGGGCTGGAAATAATAAGCTTGTCCGTGCAAAATTAAAACGGTATTTGTATTCACATGTGACGACGACAGCTACTGATACACGGAATTTGTTAGGGGTCAATGTCCGCTTTTTTAATAAAATTCAGAACTTGGGCTTAATATGCGCTGCCTACGCTGAGAAAAATCCTTTTGGCAGTGGTGAAGTCAAGTATTTCACGTATGCAGACATCGTGAAATGTTATGAGAATGCAGTGTTCAAAGCGGAAAAGGCCCACTATGATGCAACGCATGCAAAAAATCAGCAACGTGCCAAGAAGGCGGCTGAAACCAAATTCGCACAAACGAAGGCCATTATTGATAACCTAGATATTCGGGTTCAAAAGGTCAAATCAGCCAAGCTATTCAAGAATGCATTGGACAGCAAACTAAAATTTGAGACTGAAAAGTATTATGAAAGAATGCCTGAGCACATCGATTGGGCACCCCCAATTTTGCAAGATTTGGAGAATGCTCCAGTTACTGATCAAAATCGATGGGTTGATAATTATATCCGGCATCAACTCACCAACTATGATGACATTGATATTGAAGGTCTGGTGGGCGTCCATCAGATGTATGCAGCGGATTTGCGTGCAAAGATGACGGCCACAATACGACAAGTTTATCCGTTTTATCGTATGGATACGTATGTTCAGAACTACTTGGGAAGATAATTAGGGCCGTCAATTGCCTGGCGACGAATAGTCTTTTTGACGATTATCTCGATGAACCACTCAAGGACACCGAATTTAAAGCTGATGTCGCTGCCGAATCTACTAAGCTGGAAATTGCTGTTGCACTGCCAAATGCGTGTGAATGTGCTAGGTTGGCACAATCTGAATTGGCAGAACGTGCGGATGTGCTACCGTCAACGATTGCGCGGATTGAAATGGGCAGAATGCCAGCTTTGATATGATCAGTTGGATTGCGTTTGTGCTGGGTAAGAAGCTCGAAGTTGAATTCGTTTGGTTAAATTGCTGGTGCGCCAGTTTTCAGCGTTTTCAAGACTAGTGTGGGACTTGGGAAGTGAGACGCTTGAAGTAAATTTGCGTCTGCAGAAAAATAAGTTGAAGACTAGTTTATCCGTTATTTACTCACAAACTGCTATAATGTGAGTAAATAACGGATTTTTAGTATGGGGGTGAAATAAATGAGTCAACCAGATAAAATTATGACGTATTTGAATCAGAATGGCGGGCAGATTACAGCAAAAACTGTCACCTCAATGGATATCTCACCCAGAGTGTTGCGCAACATGTATGCTCAAGGGCAACTCGAAAGGTTAGCGCCTGGTGTTTACATTGATCCGCTCGAGTTTGGAGATGACATTGCAGCGTTACAATATCGTCTTTCGAGAGGTGTTTTTTTCAAGGATACGGCGTTGTTCCTTTATGGGATGATTGACCGAACACCCAGCACTTACGAAATGAATTTCCCGTTACCATACGCGTACAGCACTAAAACCGATGAACCAATCAAGATTTATCGACAGAAAAAGGACCTCTATGATATTGGCATAACGACAACGAAAACTCCCGGTGGAAATCTGGTTAAGCTTTACAATGTTGAGCGCACACTGTGTGATATTTTGCGAAAGCGAGACCGGTCAGATGCCGAGACAATCAAACAAGCGATGAACAGCTATGCCAAGCGAAAAGAAAAAAATCTGGGTCGATTGATGGCTTACGCAAGAATATTTAAAGTGGAAAAGGAAATCAGCGCGTATATGGGGGTCCTGCTGTGACAGGATTCCAACACAAATAACTGTTTTGACCATTATTTTTGATGAATTAAAGATAAAGCCTTACCCAGTAGTCTTGTGAAATTACTCAGTAAGGCTTAAAAAGTGACAATGACTAGTTTATGTGACCGTAACTCGGCGATGCCAGTGAGTGCGGTCTGTTTTGAAACTTTCAACTGTTATTTAGGTCAAAAAGAATATCGACCCTACATCGGAGATATGATTGAAATCCTAGTATTGTTACCAGATAGCCCTTTTGGTGGTAAATAACGACGAGTATCAATAGATTCGTCGTTACACGGACTGTTTCAATTTGAATTGTGTAATGGTATCGCCTGTCCAGTGTTTAAAAGCTCTTGAAAAAGAAGCTTGATCTTGATACCCAACCAAGCTTGCGATTTCAGCCAATGATAAATCTGCTGCTTTAATGTAGTTAATCGCCAGCAATAATTGAACTTTTTGAACTAATTGGATAAAAGTGATGTTTTTACGTTTTAATTTTCGCTGCATGGTCCGAACACTAACACCTAAAGTCGTGGCAATTTCCTCTCTAGAAAAAGTTTGACTCGGAATTGCTGAAAAAAGTGTCTTCTCAACCAAATTTTCAAAAGAATTTTCAGTAGAAAGCTCATTCAGACGACGTTTCAACTCTGGTTCAAGATATGACCACATCACATTGTTTTGAGTGACAAATGGGAGCAGGACATCTTGTAAGTGAAATGTCAGGGCATTAGTTTTGTCTAGTGTGGGTGCGATACCAATGTATTGCCGCAGCTTTTCACTATAGGGATACGGGCTTTTAATTCGGACTGGCGTGATGGACGTTCCTGTTCCTGTCCGAAGTAGACTGATTAATACCAACTGCTCATTATGCAGGGTAAATCGCGGCATAGTTGAGTTTGGAATATCGAAGTTCAAATAAATATTAATTTCTTCTTTCGTTTCGTCTACTTCAACATCAATTATTAACGGACAGATCAGTTTCTTGTACTTTGCAAATCTACGAATACCTTCCAGACCATTGCCCGCACAAAGCGCAACGAAGAATGGTGGCATAAAAGATTTAACGTTTCCAATGTCACTGAATGCCAAAATCTGTTCATCCGTCAGTTCATGATCAATCTCAAATAAAAACTTTAAATATTGCGTAGGTGAAAGGATCAACTCTTCTTTCCACAGAAGATTAGGAATATCTGCCCGTTGTAATATTAGATCCAAGGAAAGACCAATTTCGTGTATAAATGTTTGAAACTGTTTGGAGATAGCTAACTTCATATAAGTACCTCACTACTTTACAATTGTATTCTTCATTATTTTATCTAATAATTTATCTGGCAAAAGTCTGGACATTAATACCGACATCTTAGCTGGTAAGGTATCTTGGTATCGCGTTTTTGGCTTGGTAGCCTCAATCGCTTTTTTAACAATCAGTGCAATGTTTTTAGGATCGTTAACTAAAGCAGATTTCTTCTTATACATTTGATGGTAATAATCAGCCACTTGCTTGGTGACTTTTTGATAAGCTGTATTTTTTCCTGATGCTTCTAAGTGATCAGCTGCGATGTCTCCCCATTCAGTCAATACTCCGCTAGGCTCAATGATCGACACCTGGATACCAAAATCTGCAACATCCATTCGAATTGAATTACTCAATGCTTCTACAGCAAATTTTGATACATGATACCATCCACCCAGATAGCTCGTTACCCTACCACCGACAGATGAGGTAACGATGATTCTACCTTCGTTTTGTACTCGCATATATGGCAGAACTAATTGAGACATTCTTGCAACCCCTAATACATTTACATCCAATTGTTTTTGCGCTTCTTCTATGGAAACCTCTTCAATCGGACCGTAAGAGCCATACCCAGCGTTGTTAAAAAGCACATCAATATGATCTTCCGCCTTGATGATTGTCTCAATTACGTTTTTGGCTGATTCCTCATCGGTCACATCGAGATGTAGTGGGACCACACCGAAGGCTTTCAAAGGGTCCATCTTTTCGATACGCCTAGCTCCAGCATAAACTTTATAACCATTTTTAGCCAACAATTCTGCCGTCGCATATCCAATGCCACTGCTTGCTCCAGTAATTAACACGACTTTCATAGAATTCGCTCCTCGTATTATACTTTGATACATTTATTCTACATAACAAAAGAGGACGGTGTAATGATGTTTCGTGCCAATATCATATCCTTTCGTGCCAATTTCTTTCAGTCTAATTGATTTTCTATCAGAAATAATATGAATCCGGACGAGGTAGGATCGACAATATCTGGCACTATACGAGTATTAGTTAGTAAAAGCTGGATTTAAAACATAAAATTAGCACATGTATGAAGTCGCAACTGTTAAAAGTGGTTTTACGTTGAGCACATAATATTCTTGAAAGAAAGATAATCTTTAGTAAATGATGTTGTTAAAAACTTGTTAATAGCTTTCAAAATATGCCTCATCAGAACAGCGACAATCCATGTGAAAATCCCAAATTCGTGGTACGCTTATAACAATCAATGGGGAGTAACAACTAGTGCTGACTTGTGTACCAATTTGTACTAGACCACAATCGAGTGAATGAAAAGGGGACGCCATATGCAAAATTCAAAACAGAATCAAACTAATCGCGTAGTCAGCTGGTTGCTTAATGCCGCCAAATTAATTGGGTTATTCGTGCTATACCAATTGGCGATGATTCCGACGATGCTACCGAGCATTATGCACAAGACGTCTGGAATTGGTGTTATTTTATCGGCACTGGCGAGTCTCGTTTTACTGGGACTATTAATTTGGTGGCTAATTTGGTTATATCGGCGTCAAACACCAATGGTCAGTCGATTGCCACGACCAACTCGACCAATCTGGGGTCTGGTTGGGATGTTTGCCTTATTGGAGTTCGGCAATGTGCTCTCAGGATTGGTCGTGCAACAAACGCCGGAGAACCAGGTGATCCTAGACAAGGTTTTCGCCACTAATCCAGTACTCAATGTGATTTTGATGGCGCTGCTGGCACCAATTATTGAAGAACTGATTTTTCGCGGGTTGATGTATCGGTGGCTGTTCCCACGTTTGACGAGTTGGGGAAGACTGGTGATTGCCGTCGCCTTTTCAAGTATCCTGTTCGCATTGGCACACACGACGACGTTCAGTCCCGCAATTATCGCTTACTTGCCGATTGCCATCGTACTCAATCTGACGTATGTCTGGTTTAATGATATTCGTTATAGTCTGGCGCTTCATATTATTAATAATTCAGTCGCCGTGATTGGAATGTTTGCGCTACTGTCTCACTAGCCTGCATCTAAGATAATCATCGTGATGAAACGAGTATTAAAAGATCGTTATTGCTTTTGGAGCAGTAGCGATTTTTTTTGACGAGTTCTTGTCGAATCATGGCTTGTCTGACCAGACGTAAACGGCAAACAATTGGTTGTCAAAGCATGTAACAGAACTGTACAATGAACGTAAATCAATTTGGAAGTGGAGGAGCCATAGATGAAATTATTGCAGACTAAGCATGTCACGATTAGCGTTGACAGAACCAGTTTGAGGGAGAAAATCGAAGGCATGATTCTTTGGGGATTATTGGTCGTTGCAGTAGTGTGGTGGAAGAAAAGTTCAAAATCGCAATCCTGATAAAGGTGGTCGTGTTGCGTTGATAGTGATTGGTCATTTCAAAAAAATGAAATACACTACCAAGCCCATTCTTATCCAAGGTTTTTCGTAGTCAATTGTCACAGAAGTTGCCAAAAAAATTATTGACCAGAAGCAGGTTGATCTGTCTAGCAATTTGAAATAAGCACGATTTGGAAGTTGTAACTGAACTTTGGCCGTTATTGTCAGATGAAAAAGCAGAAGTTAATTGCCATTCTTAAATCAAGTATCGTTCTAGTTCACAATTGTTAATCAGAACGATACTTTTATATTGTAAACTAATACCGTTATTCACAACAATGTAGCTTGAAAGATATACCAGCAAATCGAATCCACAGCCGTCATCTAGCCTTGATACTTAACCAAATTGTTCAAATTTAGTCATAAACGTAACCTACAAAAATAGGCGCAATGGTTTATAATAATATTTATACCAACTTATTGGAGTGAGTTTATGAAAAAGAAATTGTTATATACCGGTATTACCACGGCGGCACTGTTTGTGGGGACCCAATTAGGGGTAAACAATGCACAGGCGGATACCGCAACGACGGATGATGCCACGGCCAACCAAGCAACTAATACTGCTGCGACGCAGGCCAGCACGAAGACTGCCACCAATGAAAAATTAGCGACGGTCAAGCCAACTAGTCAGCAAAAATATGATGCCAATGTCCAAACGGCTAAGGGCAATGTTGCAACTTCCAAACAACAGGTCGCCGATGCTCAAGCAAAGGTCACGGCAGCCCAGGCGCAAGCTACCACACAAAGCGAAACCGTTACGACTAGTCAGCAACAGTACGATGCAGGCAAGGCAAAGGTGGATGCTGTACAACAAACGGTTGATGCTAATAGTCAATCAGTTGCCACAGCCGAAAAACAACTTACTGCTAACCAGGCCAAGGTAACCGCCGCTGAAAATAAAATTCCAGCTGACCAACAACAGATTGAAGCTAACAAGACTGCAATTGCGAACCAGCCGGCAACCGAACAGCGCGCTCAGACAGCAAAAGCGAGTGCTGATACGGCTTTGACGCAAGCAAAAACTGATCAAGCCACGGCACAAACGACCGTTGATAAAGCCAAGCAAGCAACCGCTGCTAAACAGGCGGTCGTCGACCAAGCAACCAAGGACCAGCAAGCTGCAACGACCAAGGTCAACCAGGCCAAAGCAGCGGTTACGACGGCGCAAACGGCAGTGACTAAGAATGCCCAAGCAATCAGTTCAACGAAGTCCGCAATTCAGAATACGACGAATGAAATTAACACTAATAATAGCGCCATCAGCGCGGCCCAGGCCAAAGTTGATGCTGCAACGGCAGCGTTAGCCGCAGCCAAGAAGCCATCGACAACGACCGAAAGTCAAAGCCAATATAGTGCGGCAATGTTCCCACAATCGGATATTACCAGCAGCCAAACGGTGACGCTGACTTATCCTCAAAATGGCAAGTATGTGCCTAATGTGGATAACATCAACAAGTACATGTTTGAATATATCAACGAATTGCGTGCAATCAATGGTCAACCGGCACTAAAGCAGACGACGACTTTGCAAAATAACGCAATTTCCCGTGCAGCTGCGCAAGTCGATGGTGGCTTGGATCATACGGGCTCGATTTATTCAGAAAATTTGACGCAGATGTATCCGGAATGGTATCAAAGTGACCAAGAAGTGGCGTATGCCGCTGTTATGGGCTGGTACGATGAATCTAATAATATTGAACAGGGGTCATTTGGACACCGCATTAACCTGATCTATTCGACGGGGAATGCCGGCGTGGCAGCTAACGTAGCTAAACACGTCGCTGCCTTTGAAGTCGACAATGCTGGGATGACCAGTGAAGCCTGGGACAAGTATATTGATTTGTTCGACAACGCTCATACTTCGGCTGCGACGGGCACGAAATCTTTGCCTGCTGTTACGTTTGACTATGTTCAGACGACGCCGGCTGATCCTAAGAAGATTGCCGCTGCCAATGCCGCGTTGAATGCTGCCACGACCAGTTTGACTGGTTTACAAACGACGGGGCGCTCCTTAGCTACCACGCTCGCTAAACAAAACGCCAGCTTACAAACGTTGCAAAATCAAACGAGTGGTTTGAAGGCCACGGTTGCTACTAACCAAGCAGCAGTTGCCGCCGCAATTGCACGCTTAAGTACGGCGAATACTAATTTAGCCCAGGCCCGTGCAGCTTTAGCGCCAGTTCAACAGCAACAAGCCGCTGCACAACAAAGTTTAACGGCCGCAATCGCTAAAACAGTCGCAGCTCAAGCAGCCGACGACACTGCCGCTAAGAACTTAGCAAGTGCCAAAACGTTGGTTGCGGATTTGACTGCTGAAAACACCCGGTTAGCTGCTGAAATCGCAGCTTTACCTGATGAAATTGCAGCCATGAAGGCTCAAAATGAAGCCGACGAACAACAAATTGCCACGGCTAAGGCTGAACTTGCGCAGGGACAAGCCCAAGTGGATGCAGCAAAAGCACAATTAGCAGCTGGCAAGGCCTTGTTAGATAGTCAAAAGGCCGATTTAGCACAACTCAATCAAGTATTGGGTGCTGCAAAGGTCGACTTGGCCGTTGCCCAGGGTGATTTGACTGCCACACAAGCTTTCTTGGCCCGGGTCGAAGCGAATAAATATATCGTTACGACGGCTGTTGCCGATGGTGTGACGGAAACTGCTGATCAAGCAACGTCAGTAAGCCAGTCAGCACAAAAACTTGGCGTTACTGCAAATACGGTTGCTACTGCTACGACTGATGTTAAATCTGATGTTACTGCGAATACGGTTGCACCCACTACGACTAGTGCTAAGGCTAATGCGAAGACGACTGCTTCCGTGAACAGCGCGGCGAAGACGGTTACGAAACCCGCTGCCAAACCAGCAGCTGCTCAAGCGGCGGCGTTGCCACAAACGGATGAAAAACAAGATTCTGGTATGGTAGCAGTTGGTGCACTTGCTGCTGGTCTGGCACTATTAGGTCTGGCCAAGCCACGCAAGCGCGCGTAATTTATAGCTTTAAACATTTATCCCTATCTCAATAAACAAAATAACCTGAGTTCTAAATATCAAACCAATGATATTTGGAGCTCAGGTTATTTTTTTGGTTAAATGGGTAAACACGTTAACGGTCGCTATAATTATTTATCCATGGGTGTTCTGTTTTGTTGAAATAAATTTAAGAACTGTAGTAACAATCGGACCTCCTCATCCGTAAAACCGAGTGTACTCATCTTAACCGGTAATTTATCAGAGATTCCAAGTAAATAATCAGACGACGTGTCGAGAACTGCACAAATTTTGATTAGAACTTCAATGCTAGGGTACGTCTTGCCTTGTTCGTAAGAAGTAATGGCCCATTTTGAAATATCGAGTTGTTGTGCCAATTCAGCCTGGGTCAACTTCTTTGCTTTTCTTAACGATTTTAATTTATCACCAAAATATTCCATTGTCATTATAGATTCATTCTATAGAAAATAATGGTATTTAAAATACAATAGTAGCAACATATATACCAAAATGGATTTCTTTATGATATTATAAATGCTAGAAAAGGATTTTCAGTACTCTTTTTTATAGTGTATTTGGTTGATGGAAGACTATTGGAGGAAATTACTATGAAAAAAACACGAATTACGTTGATGTCAACGGCCTTGATTGCTGCGGGCGCAACTGCGATTGGTACTGCAACTACCGCCCAAGCGGATACGACCAATCAGGCAAGCAATAATGCAACAACGGGGCAAGTGCAAACTGCCAAGACTAGCCAAGCAGAACTTGATGGAAACATTAAAAATGCGCAAGCGACTGTGAAGGATGCTAAGGATAAGACGGGGCAAGCACAAACAGCCGCTGATACGGCTAAAACGGCCGCTTCAAAGTCCGCCAATCAAGCAGCGACTGCGCAAACAACAGCGACTAAAGCGCAAACTGCTTTAAGTACTGCCAAGACGAATGAAGTTAAGGCACAACAAGTTGCAGATAGTGCGACTGACGATGCGATTAGCCAAGCACAAGATGCAGTGACTAACCAGCAAGATCAAAATCAGCAATTAACGCAAACGGTTGATACTGCTAAAACGGACGTTGCCAAGGCTGGTGACCGTGTGACTAGTGCCCAAAGTGTGGTCGATCAAACCAATGCTGATGCAACGCAAGCCGATCAAAAGGTTGCTGACGCCCAAGCAAAAGTTGATCATGCACAAGACATTGTCGACGGCAAGTATGCCGCTGCGGCGCAACAAAATTTGGCCAAGGCGCAACAAAATTTAAGTCAAGCGCAAACTAATGCTAACCAGGCTACTGATGCCACAAAGCAGACTAGTCAGGCAGTTAGTGATGCACAGACTAAGGTGGCGACTGCGCAAACGAACCTTGATACGGCTAATCAGGCTCAAAATGACGCGCAAAAGAATGTCGATATTGCGCAACAGGCACAAAGTAATGCGCAACAAGCTTTAGATAGTGCTCAAAGTCAAGGACAAGAAAATTCCAATCAAATCCACTTGAGTCAAGATTATATTAAGGCTTTACGATCCTACAATGATAATCAGAGTGATGCCAATAAGCAGGCATTAATCAAGGCTGGTAAGGCTGTTGAGGAGTCTTTACATTATCAATCAAATTCTGCTGATCAAGCAATTAAAATTAATAGTTTCGATGATTTTACCCCTGAAGTGATGCAACGATTGTCTGAATATGCAGCTCAATTAATTAATTCGATGCGTGATGAATTTGGCGATTCTGATTGGATTGATGGCTACGGACAAAAATTTACAGGACACGGTCACGTAAATGTAACCGCTGGCGGAATCAAATTTGCGATTGATATTGCCAAACAATATGATATCGATAACTGGAACAATGAGAACGGTCATGATGTATCTGCCATCAATAAGGCGGCCGCTGAAAATGGACTAATTTCACATACAAAGATGAATATGTTCGAAGACTTGGCCACCTCAGGTGATGTGCATGAAGGTTCATGGAATTTGACATTGGATGATTTTATGGAGCGGGTGTATGAATCTTTGAGGGGCTTCATGTTCAACGACGTAGAATGGGGGCATGCCAATAATATTCTGGGGGATACCAGTGGTGGTAAAGACCAATCCTTTGGTTTGTCATTTAGCAAGTCTACATTGACAGATTATGAAGGGATTCCTGGAACAACACGTATAATCTATTCACACTTTGTATTTGTTCCTCAACGTTCTGACTACTTTGAAGATGCGTCTAAATTTGATGCTACGCCAATCGAAGCAAATACTGTCAGCGCTGACCAAATCAAGCAACTGGAAAACGACCTTGCTACTAAAAAGTCAGCCATGGATACCGCTAAGACTGCTTTAGCAACCGCTACGTCTAATGTCACAAAGGCCCAACAATCTTTGAATACTGCTAACACTAATTTGTCCACAGCCAAGCAACAGCAAGCTAGTGCCAAAACTGCCTTAACTAACGCCCAAGCCGCGGTTAAAAATGCAACTGCCGCAGTTGCAACGGCTCAAAAAGCGGTTGATGAAAATAGTGCTAGTGATGCGACTAAGCAACAGGCATTGAGCGATGCAAGGGCAGCACTGTCAGCTGCTCAAACCGTACAAGCGCAAAAGCAATCCGCTTTAAATGCAGCTAAGGCCAAATTGGCAACAGCTCAACAGGTCCTTGATCAAGCCAAGGCTGAGTTAGCCAGTGCTGAAGCGGCCCTAAAAGCTGGTAAAGCAGACTTAGCTAACAAGGTGGCCCATTTAGATACGTTAACCCATGCAGATTCCAATTTAGCTGCGGCTAAGCAATCCGTTGTTGACGCTCAAACGGCCTATGATCAAGCCGTTCAAGCACTTAAAGCTGCCCAAGCGACTGCGGATAGTGATGCAGCGACGTATCAACAATTGCAACAAGCAGTTACGGCGGCTAAACAAGCATTGGCTGTGGCGCAAGCTAAGCTAGACCAGTTATTACAAACGAAGGCACTCAATGATGCCATTGACAGTGCAAACCGGGAGACAGTTAAGTCCAATGCAGCCCAAGGTGATCAGGTTCATAATACTGAACAGGTTGTGGCTAATGAAAACCAAGTCGCTTCGAAGTTAGCACACACGACGTCTAATGGGAATACTGTGACTTTAAAGGCCCACCACGCATTAACTACTGAACAGGCAACCACATTGCAACGGCGGAAAGCTGCAATGGCTGCGGCCACGACTAAATCAACCAGTACATTGCCGCAAACGGATGAAGCAACTGGTCGTACGGCTTCAGTACTAGGGCTCGTGATGATTGGATTAGTTGGGTTACTGGGTGTAACTAAGCGTCGTAAGCGAGTTTAATTAAAAAATCGGAATAGAAAGCGGGAAGGACAAATGACGAAGGAACAACTTTTAGACTTTTTACAGAACAAGCGGAGCGCCACGGCGGGGGTGGCCAGCGCACAACAAGCATTGGCAGCTGATCGAGAAAAACTTGCCACTGACAAGAAACGATTTCATAAAACGATTATTACGTTCGCGGTCTTGGCAGTGGTGGCACTATTGTTTGAAAGTGGCGCTGGTGTCGTCGTCACTTGTGCCGTGATTGCCGTTGGATTGTTTGCCTTCAGGTATCTACACTATCTGGCACCAACTAATGAAGCGATTCAAAAAGACCAAGCAAACTTGCAAGAGGAGCTGGCTAACCCAGTTTATAAACAAGAGGCGAACGGCTTTCCAGAGAAGTTTTACAACTACTGGGACGCGTTACGGCTTTGGAAGTTAGTGAACGAGAATCGGGCGCTAGACTTGCAAGCCGCCTTCAATCTTTTAGAAACGCAGCACTACCAAGAAGATCAGTTGGCTGCTCAAGAAGAAATCAAGAGTCTCCAAGCAGATATTGCGGCTAATGCACACAAAACAGCGGTCAATTCCGGAATTGCCGCAGTCTCTTCAACGATTTCGGCGTGGAATTCACGTAAATAGTGATGAATGGCTTGAAAAAAATCGTGCTAAGTGCCACGTGTCTCGCGGTGTTAGTGACGCTGTCGGCGTGCGGCGGGAAAAATGCGCAACATCCGGATAGCGCATCGACTAGTCGTACATCGCGTCGTGCTTCGAGTTCAAGTTCATCAACACGCGTGACATCACGGCAACAGACTTCATCAGCAGACAGCAGTCTCGCGTCAGCTTCGCAACAAAAAAAGACGACAACGGACGGCACGCACATGAATCTGAGTGAAGTTCAGAACGGCAATTATCGTAGTTTACTGGGTGGCAAATGGAAAATGATTGGCGCTAAGGTGAATTACCATAAGGGCAATGGCTTAGAGTTTGACACGAGTCAGGTCGACGGCCAATTGTCCGTGTCAAAAGACAAGATTACGACCGGCACATTAACGGTGGCAAAGAACGGGATTGCCGTCGATGGTGAAAGTAAAACGACTAAGTTCGACAGCAATGCTGAAACATTCAGCGTTTCGACTGAAGATGAAGCGATTAATTGGGCGGTGACGTTCTACCCAGCTGGTAGTACTAGTGAGTATCAAGTTAACGGGGATGGTCAGACTAATCGTCAGAATCTGATTACCGTTTGGACTAGCAATAATAATTATACGCAAGTGTTTGCACAAGAGACGTCAAGTACTAGTCAGTCGACGGCAGCTACCAAGAAAAATGGGACTTTGTGGAACACAAGCAAGGACCAGCAATTGGATACGTTCATGACGCAGTGGTCAAAGACGATGGATCAGGACTACACCAAGTATGACGAGGTGCATGATTTAGACATTTCGACCGGATTATCGTATCCACATGATTTGTCCGATGTCATCTTCAATGGACACCGGGCTTCGATTGCCTGGGCACCAACTGGCCAAGGCACGCATGAATATAACGTTGTCGCTATCTACAACCACAATGGGACCAAACCGCCATTGCCTAACCATATTACTTACTTCTTTGCGTTTAAAGACGGTTCTCCAATCGTACTAGTGGATCAAAGTCGAGATGGGACTCCCATTCTAGGAGAGACTGAGAACGTGAAACTTAAAGCCGGCTTTGCGCGAATTGCTGGGAATTAATCGGAAATAAAAGCTTGAATGCGCGTCATGCAAGTGCATGCGCATATGTATAAATGGAGGAAGTAGATGAATATTTCTAAGAAAAGTATCATTGGCGTTATTATTGGTATTGTGGTGATTGTGATTGCAGTAATTGCATTGAAGCCACGCGGACTGCAGGGGACGTATACAAGTAGAAGTGATGACTGGGAAAACGATACGATCGTTTTCGATGGCAAAAACTATAAAGAAACAGTCGTAACAACGGTTGACGAGTTGGGAACAAAAAAGACTTACAGGGATAAATATAGCGGCACATTTAATGTGAAAGATAATGAGGTCACCTTTGAGGGAAAAACGCATAATGGACCGACTGCTAAACTTTCTAAAGATAAAAAAGTATTATCGATTCAAAATGGCCAGCAGCTAATTAAAAAAGAGTAAGTATAGTAGTAAAAGGCGGTCACTTGTTGGATAGTCAGTCGGTGGCACATGCTTAAATGTCGTGTCTATTGAAGAAAAGACAATGAAACGCTCAAACTAGAGACGTGTCGCGCTCTGCCCATCAGCAAGGGTGCATCGTACAGCTCAGGCAATGTCGGTTACTTTGAGATGTGGTCAATTCTTTATTGATATGTTGATTAGGGCAAATTGGGTGACTGATACTGACTTGTTGTAACGATGAAAGTAATTACTGGAAAAAGCAGTCAAGACACTGAGTTGGCTGCTTTTTCGCGTGTCAGAATGGTTATGATTAGGTTTTAGTTGACTTTACAAAACTAATGTCGTTATTGATGAAAAAATCAGTGCCTATTGATTTTCATCTATCCACTGGGCAGAATGTTTAGTAAAATATTAATCAGTATAATTATTAAGGTATATTCAATAGTTTGTTTGATTATTTTATATGTGCGAATTGTTGTAAATCATCGATTTTGAGTGATGATAAAGTTGTTGTGTGAAATCCCGCGGATGGTTGGGGAACTGGCGGGATGTATTCAGGGGTAACCGGGGTTGTGAAAGGAACGGAAACATGGGAAAAATCAGGAGCAGAATGATCTTTGAAATAATAACGATTGTTGGCATTATCGCCTTCGCAGTAATCAGTCTCATGCCAGCGACGACTGAGAAGCAAAGTGTTCGGCTGGACCATGGTCGAATGAGTTATAACGGCGCCGTATTCAAACACAAATTTGATGGGCGGGGAACGCTTCAAGTTCAAAAGCAGGGGCGCTACGTGGGTCACTTTGATAATGGCCGGTTTGAAGGCCCGGGCGAGTTTATTGCGCCTAGTGGTTGGCGATTACAAGGAAACTTCGACAAGGGCGAACTCAGCGGTGTCGTCAAGTTACATATTGGTAATAAGACGTACGCGCAAAAAATTACGGCGGATGGGAAGTTAGAAAATGCGGATTAAATGGTTTAGCTTAGTACGAATCACCGGGCTCGTACTGGTATTAACGTACCACTTTTTTCAGACCCAGTTCACTGGTGGCTTTATTGGCGTGGATGTGTTCTTCACCTTTTCTGGCTTTCTGATTACGTCGCTGATGGTGGACGAATTTGCCCGTTCAGATAATTTTAAACTAATGGCCTTCTATGGTCGCCGGTTTTATCGAATCGTGCCACCACTGTTTATTGCCGTGTTGGTCGTGTTACCACTAACTTATCTGATCGATCACGATTTTGTGACAGATATTGGCAAGCAAGTTGCAGCGGCCTTAGGGTTCACGACTAATTATTTTGAAATTGCGACGGGTGGGAGTTATGAAAACAAGTTTATCCCACACCTGTTCGTGCATACGTGGTCACTGGCAGTCGAAATGCACTTTTACATCGTCTGGGGCTTCGTCGCTTGGGTCGTCGCCAAAATCAGTCGCCGCTTAGCTAGTGGTCGGCATGCGTTGACGCGCTTCCGGTGGGGCTTAGGCATTTTAACGACGATCTTTGCGATCGAAAGCCTGGTCATGATGACTTTTGGCGCGATCGGACTGAAGGATTTTTCACCAGTCTATTTCTCAAGCCTCACGCACTGTTTTCCATTCTTTGTCGGTGGGCTGATTGGAATCTTGAGCGGTATCAAGGCTCAGGGGCCGCTGTATCGTTGGACGACGGCGCACAGCAACCCCATTTTAGCTTCAGCAATTATGTTGATCAGCTTCATTTTATTAGTGACATTGGGTTACGAAATGAAATTTGAAGCCCTGCAGACCTATCAGGGTGGTTTGTTGCTAGCGACGGTACTGGCGGGCGTCATGATTTACGGGGCGCGCTTGCTTCATGACCAGACGCCTAATCTCAACGAACCCCGCTGGATGGGCTTTCTAGCCGACGTCAGTTATAGCGTCTATCTCTATCATTGGCCGCTGTACGTGATTTTTTCGCACCTGATGGTCAACTGGTTGGCGGCCTTGCTCACGACGGTGCTGTCCATCGTACTTTCAGCCTTGTCGTATTATGTCTTAGAACCAGTGATTGCGGGTAAACGGGGCCATCTCTTTGGTCATCGGGTCACCTGGCGCCAGCTACAATTGCCTGTCATCACGGCGGGCGTTCTGTTGGCGGTCAACGCGGGCGTGGTCATCAGAAATGCGCCTCAATTGTCGACTTTGGAACAAAACCTGTGGATCAGTGGCATTTATCAGGACGTCGATAAAGTGGCGACGACCCATGATGCCGTCTTAGCGGCGGTCGCACCGAAGAAAAAGCAAGCGCCAAGCCATAAAAACGCACCAGCCAAGGCACCGGGCGTGTCAATCATTGGCGATAGTGTCACGCTCGGAACGCGCTCTTATCTAGGGGACCACGTTGCCAACAGTAACATTGATGCGGAGGGTGACCGGACGATGAATCTGGCATATAAAGTCATGATGAATCAGCAACGGAGCCACACGCTACGCGAATACGTGGTCATCTGTATCGGGACCAATGCCTTGGATGATTATGAAGAACAAACCATGAAAATCATCCATGACCTGGAGCCGGGGCATAAATTAATCTTGATGACGCCGTATAACGCGCGCGCTGATGCAAACTGGAATTCATCAAAGTTAGCAGTGTTGGAACGCAAATTGCCTGAAAAGTACCATTTCATTACGATTGCGGACTGGGGCAAAATCGCTGCGCAACATCCAGAAGTCTTTAAGGGAACGGATGGGGTGCACTTTGGTGGCATTCGTGCAGGTGATATTCTGTACGCCAAAGTCATCAATGATGCCTTGCATGCGGCCAAGCAGACGCCGGCTAAAACGAGCTAAGCATTTTGGTAGAAAATGACACTAGCGATGAACCTGCTTGTTGATGAATGAGTGTATGGGTGCGTTAGTGGTGAACTTTTCCGGTAATGAATAAGTATCGAGGCGGCGCTGACGTTGGGTACCGCGATTACCAGGAAAGCCGTCATTTGACAGTGCGATTGCTAGTCAAATAGTCATCCGGCATTTCGATGGCCGGTAAAATTGCAATCCGGAACCAGGATTCTTGATCAAACTAAAGTCTGGTATTTCGATTGCCAGTAAAACTGCGATCCAGCACTCGGACGCCAAGTTAACCTGAGGTCGGACATCATCCTGACCAGTCAAAACTAAATTCGGTCGTGTTTCTGTTATGGAAATGCGGCCGATTTTTTAGTTGCGATTATTAAAATCGTTAGTAGCTTTCACGGTGCCGGTCGAGAAGTCCTAATCTGTGATATCGATGAGGGTGCTACAAGGGGACGGTGACTTGCAATGCCTTTTTTAATAGGTTCCAGCGCAATTGAATCATTATAAACACTGTCATGACAGGATTATCACTGATTTTTTGGTTCAATAACAAATTCAACTATGCATATTAATTGTCTGTTAATAATATTATGGTTATCATAAGCATGTAATAAAAATTCTAAATGTTAAGGAGTGATCACTATGTTAGGATGGCTTTGGTCATTAATCGTTGGTGGTGTTATTGGGGCGTTGGCCGGCGCGATTACTAGTCGGGACGTGCCAATGGGAATTATCGGTAACATCATTGCTGGTTTAGTTGGTGCCTGGATCGGGCAATCACTGTTGGGGACGTGGGGACCATCATTAGCAGGGATGGCGTTAGTCCCATCGATTCTCGGCGCAATTATCTTAGTGCTAATTGTTTCAGCAATTTTCGGCATGACGAAGAAGCGATAGGCGGTGATTAAATGAGCCGCTTTGCGAAGTTCATGGTAACACTTGTCGGAATTATCTTAGTGTTGTTAGCGGTCTTTGAATTAGGTCAATTGTATCCGATTCCATGGCTCACGGAATGGCTGGCAGAAATGACGGTCAGCTATCCGATGGTCTGGAGTAGCTTGTTGATTGTCTTCGCTGCCGTAGCCGGTATCGTCGGTATTTTGATGATTATTGTCGGCTTGTTCAGGCCCGTTAAGGTCAATACGCTGACTTATGAAAGCGATCACGGTCAATTGACGATTCCACAGCGGGCCTTGGAACGTGACTTACAGTATCGGTTAGTCAGTCAATTGAATTTGATTGATCCCGATGTTCAAATTAAGTTACGCAATCGCCACCACGTTCGCGTCAAGATTGACTCGATGGTGAGCGATAAGGCCAAACTAGAGTCAGTGGCACAACAAGCGGCCGTCATTGCGCAGGATTACTTGAGCCAGCAACTCGGATTGAAGGTTGAACAACCGGTCGTCCAAGTTCGGCCAGCTGACCATGAGCGCAAGTTGACCGTGGTGTAAAGGAGGCGCCTAATGAGTAACGCACAGTATGGGTTTCTGATTGGACTGCTTTTAGGAATCGTCTGGGTACTAACCAGTTTTTCAGCAGTCTTATTAGTCGCAGTGTTGGGGCTGATTGGCTGGGCAATTGGGCGATTCGTCCACATTGACTTGGCCGTTGTTAGCCAGAAGTTGAGTGAGTATTTATCTAAATAATGGGAGGAATTACAATGGCACAACCAGAACAACAATTACAGACGCAGTTGACGTTTGACGATGGTGTGATTGAAAAAATCGCCGGTTTAGCTTCACGCAATGTCGACGGTGTATTATCCCTAGAAGGCGGCATGTTAAGCAATTTAACGAACCGTTTTCGTGATGAAGCTGACCCAACGCAGGGGGTCGACGCACAAGTCGGCAAAAAGCAAGTTGCCTTGGATATGACGATGATTGTCGAATACGGCAAGGACATGCGCCAAATCTTCAACCAGATCTGTCAGCGCGTTAAACAGGACGTTGAACGGTATACCGGATTGCAAGTGATTGAAATCAAGGTCCACGTCAGCGATGTGATGAGCAAGCGCGATTGGCAAGACCAGGCGACCGGCAAGCCGAACACCAATCAGTCTACGGACAATCGGCAGGTTGAATAACCTGATTGCGTACTGACGACAATCCCGTCGCAGTGCAAGCCAGCCATCGTTGAAATTGCAATAATTAAGTCGTTAGTGCCCACCGTGGCCGAGACGACAGACTTTAGAGGAGGAATTCTAAATGGCAGACACAACCACGTTACAACCTGAAGTTGTTTTTGATGATAATGTATTAGCAAAGATTGCGAGCAATACGGCCCAAGAAGTTGACGGTGTCTTGAGTTTACAAGGTAACTTGATCGACGACATCTCCAACCGGTTTACCGATAAGGACCGACCACAAACGGGGGTTTCCATCGATACCGATGATGATGATCAGACTGTGGGCATTGAGTTAACGGCCGTGCTCGCATATGGTAAGAACGGACAAGAAATCTTAAACCGGGTCGCTGAAAAAATCACCAAAGCGGTCAAATCAATGACTGGCTATCAAGTGACTAAGTTAAAAATGGTCGTTAAAGATATGTTAACGATGGAAGAATGGCGACAACAAAATGACAAGAAGCAAGACGACAAGCAACCAAGCGAGAAACATCCAGATGAACCGTCGCATCATGAGCAGCATCCAAGCGACAAACAACCAAAACCAGCACCTGACATGCAACATTAAAGTTGACGTCAATCAGTATGGTTAGCGGTGTCCGACAATTAGGCGGGCACCTTTTTTTGATGGAATGAGCGATTCATGCTGGTAAAAGGGCAGGCTGTGTGTGGCTATCAGTTCGGGAACAGGCAGTGGTTAAACTAAATCGAGTACATGGAACGGCGATGGGTGCGTGCTGACAATTTCGACAATTTCGAACAGTCACTTTCTGAAGTTTCATTGAGCTTACCTTACCCAGCGACGAGATGCAAGCATTGTTTCGCAGCTGATTTGGCGCTATTATTATGGTTATGTGAGTGTATAAATGAAACGGATGAAAATTAATCAATGAGGTGATTGAGATGAAAATTGGGATGCGCGCGAACCGACCATTTATTATTACGGCTGAAAATCAGGGACAACCAATCTTGAATGCACAAACGATTTTGGAAGCGCTATACATGGCGCCAGATCAGCGGCAGTTAGGACCAGTTGAAACCTTTAAACCGGAAGACTTAGCCGCACCGGTCACGCAACCGCGGCAGATTTTTGCCGTCGGGATGAATTACCGTGATCACTCCGAAGAGATTCACATCACGTTACCCAAGGTGCCAAGTATCTTCACGAAGTTCAGCAGTTCGCTGGCCCCGGCCAACGTCACTGTGACTGCCCATGGCCCTAAGACCGATTGGGAAACGGAGCTGGTCGTCATGATTGGTCGTGGTGGGCGTGAGATTCCGGTCGCTGACGCTATGAATCACGTGGCAGGTGTGATGGTCGGCGAGGATTTGTCGGATCGTGACGTGCAGTTTGAAAACGATAATCCCCAGTTTTCAATGGGTAAGTCGTTTGAAAATTACGCGCCGGTCGGACCTTGGCTGACGACGGTTGATGAATTGGCCAATTTGGATGATGAAGTGATCACGACGACCGTCAATGGTCAGACGATGCAGCAAGCCCCATTGCGACAACTGATTTTCAAAGTGCCCGACCTCGTGCACTACTTATCAACAGTTTGTGACTTGCAGCCAGGAGATTTGATCTTCACTGGGACACCGAGTGGCACTGGCGTTGGCCGGGACCCACAAGTCTTTTTGAAGTCTGGTGACCAGCTGACGGGCCACATCACGCACTTGGGAACCTTGAATATCACAATTAAATAAGTGATTTGAAAGTCGGTACGTGTGGCTGGTGATGATTTAGATTATGAACCAGTTCTATGGCACCGACTTTTTTAGTACAATAAAGGTAATCGTTTGTGTCTGCATGTTTGGTTACAGCAATGTCACCAACCAGCGGTGCCAGCGCAACTCAGAATAGGGGGATACCGGCACGGGACCGGTTATGAATCAGATGAAAAGAATGTGGGTCGGATTTATTTTGGGCAGTTTATTATTAGCGGGGTGTTCGTCGCAATCGCAGTCGGCAACGAAGCAATCCAGCGCGAAGACGACAACGACCAAAGTCAAGCGCAGCAAGTCGAAGCAAGCAAACGCAGCTAGTGTCAGCGATGACTCAGCGTCCAGCACGCAGGCTACCTTGTGGAATACGGGGAAGAAGGCCGCCTTATCGACGTTTATGGCGTCCTGGCAGAGTGAGATGGGGCAGACCTATGTCGGCACGTATGATGACAAGGCACCTAACCATTTGGGCTATCATTTTCCAGAAGTGTTCAAAAATGGACAATTGGATGGCCACGTCAAATGGGGGAGCCAGGCGGTTAGTCTGAAATGGTCGACTGATGGTGAAGACAGCAGTACGCTGCAAGTTGTCGCGGTCGCAACGGGCGGTAAGGCGGAGGCAATCTATCCAATCACCTACTTCTTCTGCCTGCACAACCAACGGCCAGTGGTATTGGTCACTGAAACGACTAACGGCGACCAGTTGATCCTCCACGATACGCAAAATAGCGCGCTTCAAGCTGGGTTTGCCAAAATTATCACCGGGACGAAACCGGCAATCCTGTCCGATACGAGCCTTACCGCGGGAACGGCCAGTGCCGTCGACGCCAACCAGTGGCCGCAGACCTACCAGGGCACTTGGTATTACTATGATGAGTATAGCCATAAGGTGCAGTCGTTTACGCAAAACAGTACGGATGATTTGAAGCTGGATTATGAACCATTTGACGGTCGCAAGTGGATCAATATCAAAGGGGCACATCAAGGTGCTGGGGCCGGCAATTATGTCTATTTGCGCTATCACTACTTTGATGGTCGCCAGATTCCTGTCATGATGATGGGGAGTGGCGCTGAAGCCTGGTTTGACGGGAACGCTTATCAGAGTGCGGCGACCGCGCAACAGATGCAGCGCTGGCAATATGGTGATGAAACTAAGGACCATCATGATTTTTAACCACCATTGTTGTGGCGAATTTAGGGTGTCCAGATAGCTTGAAAAACAAATAAAAAAATATTAACTGATTTCAGAACCGGACCGCGTATATACGTAAAAAGGCCCGGTTTTCGTTTTGTAAAGTTTATGTATATGTTGAAAAAAGGACGATTCTTTTCTGCAAACGAATGCTATACTGTGAGATAAGTTAATGGTGTCAAGACACGCGTGCGGTAATAGTGAGCCCTGGCAATCGTTAATTTGATCATCGAACATCGTGCCGACAGCATGGGGACCGGCGCAAATTCAGGACGTGTGCGATGATACAGGTCAAGGAGTTGGATCGAGAACTGGTGGGGGACGTTACTCCGCTTCACATTGAAGGGGGATCATATGCAACAGATAAATACTGAACATACGCTCAATGTCACAATGGCCATGATTTTAAATATCGGGAATGCCCGCTCACTAATTGCCGCGGCATTAGCTGATGTCGCTGGGTACCGCTACCAAGCGGCTCGTGAAAAAATGCGACGCGCGGAGGCCGAGTTATTGACGGCGCAACAGTTACAGGCTCGGCGGTTGGTCGAGAATGCCGAGGCGCACCGTTTTGTCCATTCCACGTTATTCATGAACGCGCAAGCCACCTTGGTCAAAGTCATGAGCGAATTCCATATGACGCAGAACTTAGTCAGTGCCTTTGAACACTGGGAACCGGAGCAGTGAGCGACAGCCGCATTAAGTCCAAGCCTAGTGGCACATTGGGATGGACTAACCGCAATGCGCATGGAATGTTGACCATGGAAACATGCAGACAAGATAAAGCGAGGGACACAGATGACAGTGACTTTTAACGATAACCAGTTCTATCAGATTACGGACCAATCTTTTACTGCCAATCCAAAACTACTAACGAAAGCGAACTTTTCAATCCCATTGACAACGCGAACGATTGCACCACGGCACTACCTGGTCACGTCTAAGCTGACTTATGCCGCCTTAGTAGCAGCCTGTTGGCAACCGGTGACCGGACCAATCAAGCTAAACAAAAATGAACGGTTGATTTTAGATTTAGGCGCTGTATATGTCGGTCATTTTCAGATTGCGCTCGACGTGGCGGGTTCGCCGATGGATGCACCACTGTTAATGCGAACACGCTTTGCTGAACGCCTACAAGAACTCGGGGTGGACGCCAGTCAGGTTGAGAGTTGGCTACCGTTATCCTGGATTCAAGATGACACTCGGCACGTGGAAGTTTTGCCAGCAACCGTCGAATTTGAGCGCCGTTATAGCTGCCGGTATATCATGCTGGAGCCAGTGGGCCAGTCGCTTAAGTGGCAACCCGTGCTGGCGGATGCGGAATTTCGGGCGGCTAGTGCGGTGTTGAAGGAGGCGGTGCGGCCGATTAGTTTAGTGGTGCCGGTACTGAACGACCCTAATGACGAAGACGCGATGGTGGCATGAGTGTTTTGGTACCTTGGTCTTAAGGCGTCCGAATAGTTGCTGTACTTGGGTAACACCAGTGAATCGGTACTGCTTTTACAGGAGTAACTGCCCGCCAGACTTGGGCCGGGCAGGAATTATAAAAACGTGAGCTGTCGATAACGCATTCCATCTGCAATTGTCGTATAATGAATATATTCTTAAAAAACGAGGAGAATAATATGGCAGCCACAACGCATTTTTACGAAACATTTCAACCAGAACATTATGATCTTTATATCAACATCAATCGGGCGGATAAGCTGATTTCGGGGAAATCAACCATTACCGGAGACGCACAGGCACAAGAAGTGCTTGTTCACCAAAATGGACTGACGATTGCCAGTGTCCAAGCGGATGGTGCGGATGTTCCCTTTACTGTTGATAATGACATTCAAGGAATTCGCATCGAACTTGCGAAGACTGGTCAGGTGACCCTTGCAATTACTTATAGCGCTAAGTTGACTGATACGATGATGGGGATTTATCCATCATATTACGAAGTTGACGGTGTGAAGAAGGAATTGATTGGGACTCAGTTTGAAACCACTGCAGCTCGGCAAGCCTTCCCATGTGTTGATGAACCAGAAGCCAAAGCCACTTTTGATTTGGCCATCAAGTACGACGAACACGATGGTGAAACGATTTTGAGTAACATGCCAGAAGACCATGAAGCAGATGGTGTGCACTACTTTGAAACTACCGTGCGGATGTCGACTTACTTGATTGCGTTTGCCTTTGGCGAATTACAAGGCAAGCAGACCAAGACTAAGAGCGGTGTCACGATTGGTGTGTTTGGTACGAAAGCTCACAAAGCCAATGAATTGGATTTTGCCTTAGATATTGCCAAACGGTCGATTGAATTCTATGAAGACTTCTATCAAACACCATATCCATTACCACATTCATGGCAGTTGGCCTTGCCAGACTTTTCAGCCGGCGCGATGGAAAACTGGGGCTTAGTAACTTATCGGGAAGCTTACTTATTGCTTGACCCTGATAACACGGCCTTAGCAACCAAGCAACTCGTCGCTACGGTGATTGCGCACGAACTTGCACACCAATGGTTCGGTGATTTAGTCACAATGAAGTGGTGGGACGACCTCTGGTTAAATGAAAGTTTCGCCAACATGATGGAATACGTGGCTACGGATGCCTTAGAACCAGATTGGCATATTTGGGAAACTTTCCAAACTTCCGAAGCTTCAATGGCACTCCAACGGGACGCAACAGACGGTGTTCAATCCGTTCACGTTCAAGTGGAAGACCCCGCTGAAATCGATTCGATTTTTGATGGTGCGATCGTCTATGCTAAGGGTGCTCGGATGTTAGTCATGGCCCGGGCGTTAGTTGGTGATGACGCTTTACGAGCTGGCTTAAAGCAATACTTCATTGATCATAAATATCGTAATGCTAAGGGTGATGACTTATGGGGCGCATTAGCTGATGCTTCCGGCATGCAAGTGGGTGACATCATGCACTCATGGCTAGAACAACCCGGCTATCCCGTTGTCACAGCCGCGGTCGTTGATGGTCAATTGACCTTGTCACAACAACAATTCTTCATCGGTGAAGGTGAAGACGTCGGCCGTCAATGGCAGATTCCGCTGAACGCGAACTACGATGCCGCACCTGCTATCATGAAGGATAAGACAGTTACGCTTGGCGATTATGCTAAGTTGCGTGATGCCAGTGGCAAACCGTTCCGTTTGAATGTCGGCAATAACTCACACTTTATCGTTAAGTATGACCAGACGTTGATGGATGACATTTTGGCCAATGTTGATGACTTGACTGCCATTGACCAATTACAGTTATTACAAGATCTACGCTTATTAGCGGAAGGTCGTCAGATTTCATACGCAGCGGTCGTCCCATTATTAAGCCGGTTTGCGGGCAGTCATTCCACTGTCGTTAACGCCGCTTTGTACCAAGTTGCTGGTAACTTACGGAAGTTCGTAACGCCAGATTCTGACGAAGAAAAGCATTTACAAGCCTTATTCGACCAGTTAAGTGCCGACCAAGTTAAACGCTTAGGCTGGTTGCCACAAGCGGGTGAATCTAACGATGACCAGTTGACACGGCCATTTGTACTGAATGCAGCATTGTACGCGAAGAATAGTGCAGCCGTCTTGGCAGCACATGAATTATTCGAAGGTAACCGCGACAAGCTCGCAACGTTACCTGCCGATATCCGAGTCTTCATTTTGCGCAACGAAGTCAAGAACTTCGGTAGCGCTGAATTGTTCGACAGCTTATTAGCGGCATCACGGCAGACCGCGGATGCCAGCTACAAGGCAGATATTTGTGAAGCACTGACAGCTACGCCAGATGCAGACTTAATCAAGCGATTAGTTGATAAGTTTGAAGATGCTGATACCATCAAGCCACAAGACTTGCGCGCTTGGTTCCGCGGCGTCTTGGCTAACCCAGCTGGTGAACAAGCCGCATGGGACTGGATTCGCGATGAATGGTCATGGTTGGAAGCCACGGTCGGTGGTGACATGGAATTCACAACCTACATCACTGTCATTTCACGAATCTTCCATACAGCAGAACGATTAGCCGAATTCAAGGCGTTCTTTGAACCAAAGATCAATACGCCTGGTTTGACCCGTGAAATCAAGATGGACACTAAGGTCATCGCTAGTCGCGTTGCCTTGGTTGAAGATGAACGTGACGCGGTTAATGCGTCGGTTGCGGAAGTTGTAAAATAAAATTCGTATAAATTAATGCAAAAATGAGTTGGGTGTAAATCTAACTCATTTTTTTGTATAGTTGTAAGCTCTTTTTTGAACTCAGATTTCATGTATAATAAAGTTAAATTGAATTTAGAACCTGGAGTTAAGAATATGCGGAAAGACATACTATATAAATTACTTGAAGAGAATATAGGCGAAGTTGATCCAGTTGTGGATGTTGTGCCGTATGATACTAGCTACAATACTGAATTACATAACGATAAAACAAATAAAAAGCTAATATTTGAATATCCAACAGTCTACCTAATATATGATAAGCTCGTATCTAATCGTAGCGGCAGTTTATCCAAGTTCAAAGTGTATGTTGGCGAGACTAATGATATTCAAAAAAGAACGCGGCAACACTTGAAAGCTGACACAAAAACACGGACAGACTGGAAAGCATTAAGATCTAGCTCTGGTGCAGAAATGATTGTGATTGGGGATCGTTTCTTTAACAAATCCCTAACGTTGGATATTGAAAATAAATTAATGATGTATCTGCTAAGTGCTGATAGTGTTAGTCAATTGAATAATCGTCGGACTAATCCTCAACGCGCATATTTTATGTCAGACCAATTTGAAAATATATTTGGACGGGTGTGGCAGACTTTAAGGGCGAAAAAGCCAGATATTTTCCCTGATAAAAAAGAAATTGAAAATTCCGCAGTTTTTAAAGCTTCGCCGTTTCATTCTTTAAACAAAGAGCAGCGTGAGAGCAAGTCAGAAATATTTGAGAAGATTAAAGCAGCATTACGAAAACAATCTGACATCGCAACGGAATCCGGCACAACAATTTTTATCGCCGGTCAAGCTGGAACTGGCAAGACAGTTCTGTTAAGTAATCTGTTTTATGATTTGACAAGTAGTGATTTGGTTCGTAAAAATTCCGTCTATCTACTAGTTAATCATGAGCAACAGAAAACGGTGTATGAAACGATTGCGCATAAATTAGGATTGGATCATGACTATACGGATATTGTGTCCAAACCGACTCATTTTATAACAGAACATACCGGTAAAGAGAAGGTTGATGTAGTACTAGTCGACGAGGCGCATTTGTTGTTGACCCAAGGGAAAATGGCCTACCAGGGTAAAAATCAATTAGAAGATCTACTAAAATTAGCCAAGGTTGTGGTTATCGTATTCGACAAGTATCAAATTCTGACCACAGAAGGGTATATGGATGATGCGGCTGTTCGAAAATTAGAAGATGCTGCAGAACAACAAGGAAATCGTATTGAGCTGACACATCAGGAAAGAATGGTTGCAGACCAAAGTACGATCGATTGGCTACGAAGCTTTGCAATTGATGGGAAAATTAGCCCAATCCCCGATGATTCACAATATAAACTACAAATTGCCACATCCCCAGAGCAACTACATGCCAAAATCAAGGCTTTAGACGGCTTTAAAAAAAGTGATGGTGCTAGTTTGGCAAGAGTGTTAGCGACATTTGATTGGCCATATGTGGAGAAGCGCAAACCAAAAGATGATGATTGTTGGCGTGTAAAAATCGGTTCTTGGAGTTTACCTTGGAATCTTCAAATTCCACTTTCGCGGAAAGAAAAACGGAAAAATAAGGGGTTAGCGTGGGCGGAGCAATTTCAGACGATTAATGAAGTTGGTTCAACTTTCACGATTCAGGGGTTTGATTTGAATTATGCTGGGGTGATTATTGGTCCTTCAGTTAAGTATCGAGAAGGAAAACTGATTTTTGATAAGAAGGCTAGTAAGAACAAAAAAGCAACAAATCAAAGAACGTGGAACAATAAGAAAATTGATGTTTCTGAAGAACTTTTACGCAATGAACTAAATGTGCTGTTGACACGTGGTGTACATGGCTTGTATATCTATGCTGTAGATGAACAATTGCAACAAGCTTTGCTGAGTGCTGCAGGCAATCAACATATTTTGAGGTGATTAAAGTGAACTATTCTGAAGTGGAACATGCATTAATTGAGTTTCGTGATAAAAAGGGTTGGCAAAAATATCACAATTTAAAGGATTTAGCTATCTCATTAAATTTAGAAGCTAGTGAAGTATTGGAAATATTTCAATGGCGTAGCGCAGTGCAGCCATTAAGCGAGGAAGAAAATCAACATTTACAAGAAGAACTAGCGGACACACTGATTTATGTATTCTATATGTGCGAAAAGCTGAAAATTGACCCACTTGAAATCGTCGCAAAAAAAATGAATATTAATCAATCACGACATTGGGACACAGAAAGTAATTGAAATTAATTGATTAATGGCTCATATATACGATGGTCGTTCCAATACGGCGGCTTTTCATACAATTTGAATAACGATAGAGCAGACAATTCACAACAGATGAATTATCCGTTTTGTATTTTTAATTGCAACTTAAAGTGAAAAAGCAAATGACTTTATATCAGGACTTGGCAGCTGAAGTTCAACAAGTTTTATCGGACCTACATCATGTTGGTGGAATGATATCGGATTGAGTGATAAAACGACAAGCGCGCTGAATTAAATGCTAAACAAGCGATTGTGTTTCGATGACTATTATATTAAGACCAAAGATTCCATCAAAAAGCGAACCCAGCAATTTTCCAAACGGAAAGTGCCGGGACCGCTTTTTATTTAAATCACCTCTCACATCCATGGCCGTTATCGAACATTGACGCCTCACAAAATCGTGATATAATGTCGAAAATTAGCCCAAAATATATGTTTATTTGGTATATAATCGCACATTACAAGGGATTTTCCATATAATTATATGTTCTAGAATCACATAGAGCATTGTATTTTTTATTTTCCAATCTGAATACCTACAATTCTCCTCAACACTAAAAATCAATCGCCGGGCTAAAGTTCTGACAGGCTTGGTCAACCAAATAGGCGATTGGTTTTGCCAGAACGTGGCTCGGCAAGTAGGCGACGCTGAAATCAAGACTCAGCTCGCTGGTCGGCAGTTTAAAGGCGTTAATAGGATACTGAGTAGGTTCAGCTGCCATTTTCGCCAGCATTTCAGTTGCAAGGACGATGCTGCCGAGTCCCTGGAGGGTTAAGCTAAGTGCAAAACGCGAATCGTTGACTTCAATCAGTGGAATGGTCTGTACACCTTTATCTGCGAAATAATGATCGACGAGTTCTTGAAAACGAGCTTCACCGACCGTTCGAATGACTGGTTCACCATTCATACTGGTTAATGTCGTGGACGTAAAGGGACGCCAAAATTGATTGGGCTGATATAACCGAGCCGTTTGAGGAATAACCAGCGAAAGTGAGATAGTTTGTAGTGGAACCGTTTTGATATGTTCCTGGTGAATCGTTTTGCCAATGAAGAAGTCTAGTTGATGACTGGCTAGTAGCGCTTCAGCCTTTGAGGTCGTGATTTCTAAAATCTTAGTTCGGATATTTGGAAAATGGCGATAAAAATCAGGTAGCGTCTGGCTAAACCAGGTGTCAGCCATTGGTGGCGTAATCCCGATGGTCATACTCTGATATTTGTTTTGACTGATTTCTCTGAGTTCGGTATTCATCATCTGATGTAGGCGGGCGTCACTTTGTAAATAGGATAGTAATCGTTCGCCCGCGTATGTTAGTTCCAGTGGACGGTGTTCACGATCGATGAGGTTCGTGCCAAAATGTAGCTCAGCGCTTTTGATGGTCCGACTAATATAAGGCTGACTAACAAATAAACTTTGTGCAGCTTTCGTCATACTAGCGTGTTGCTGAATGGCTTCTAAAAAAGTTAATAACTTGTTATCCAAAAAATCGCCGCCTTTTATAAGTATTACTGTTAAATTAAAGTATAACCCATAACCGATTTGTAATGATATAAAATCAGATTGTTATTTTTCTCGAAATGAAAGCGGTTATATAATACAGGTGTAGACAAAAAAGACTACTACTTGTGATTTAAATAACAGGTTAGATTAATCATCATTGGATTCAGAAAGGATGGTCAATGTGCTCAAAAAAGTAGATCAAGTTAACTGGGATTATCAGTATGACACGGTGGTTATTGGGTTTGGTGGTGCTGGTGCAACTGCTGCCCGGTTCGCCGCGGACGCAAAAGCGAAGGTCTTATTAGCTGACGCCGCTCCGAATGGACATGAAGGCGGTAATACCCGTTATTCCGCGCAATTGTTAGGAACGGTTGATAGTTTTGATGAAGGCAAGAAATATTATCAGAATTTGACGGCACCGATGCAACTTGATGAGGAAATGGTCGACACTTTCGTTGAGGGTATGGCGAATATGCGTGATTATGTTCAAAAATATCTTGATGTTGATCCAGTCAGTGTTAAGAATGATTTTACGCCAGCTGATACGCCCATTTCATTAGACAGCGCTGTCCACGAATTTCCAGAGTATGCGGGTGTGGAATCCTATGACTTCACAACTGTTCATCATGGCATCTTTGATGCGGCGTTGTGGAAAATTTTACGGCAAAAAGTCATTGATCGCCAACAGCAGATCGACGTATGGTTGAGCTCGCCAGCTCAGCATTTGATTCAAGACCCGACGACTAAAACAATCATTGGTGTCCAAATTGAGCGCCATCATGGTTTGGTTAATGTTCGCGCACTGAATGGGGTGGTCCTCGCCTGTGGTGGGTTTGAAAATGATCCGCAAGCCGTTCAGGATTATCTGGGTGCGGAACATTTAGCACCGCTTGGAACGATGTTTAACAAGGGTGCCGGTGTCAAAATGGCCCAAGAAGTCGGTGCTGACTTATGGCATATGCAAAACTATGAGTCACTTGGCTTCTTGCATGGGTTATCAGTCGCTGTGCCTAAAGGTCAACGGGGCCGGTTGATCTTAGGATGGCCTGAAGTGAACCATGGTAGCGTGGTCACAGTTGCGGATGACGGCAGCCGTTACTTCGATGAGAGTGAACCAAACCGCCATGGTCACATTTATGACCACGGTATGTGGCGAGTTCCACGGACAAACGTCCATCCATACCTAGTCTTTGATGAAACTCAGTATCAGCAAATGTTGGCCAGCCAGCATAATCCAATTGACAGTCTGTCCGACTTAGTCGTAAAAGCGGCCAATCTAAAGGATTTAGCACGGATTATGGAAGCTGATAGCGAGATTTTGTCTAAGACGATTCGTGATTTTAATTATTTTGTTGAAAGCGGCACGGACTATGCGTTTAACCGGAAGATTGACACGATGCGAGCATTTGATGATGGTCCGTATTATGCGCTCAAACTAACCAATAATGTTCTCAATACTCAGGGCGGTCCTCGACGCAATCAACGTGCCGAAATTTTGGACACAAATGCGCAGCCGATTCCCCACTTGTATGGTGCTGGTGAACTTGGTGGCATCTGCGCCAATCAATATCAAGGCGGCGGCAATTTAGCTGAATGCTTGATTTTTGGTAAAATTGCTGGCGAAAATGCGGCTAAGCCTAAGTATGAACAGCAGCAGTCTGTCGATGAAGACGCAGACAATGAGCCAGATGCCAACACGGGTGCTTCAGCACAACAAACGAGTGCGAATGATTTGGTTGCTGAATCGACACCGGAAATTCAAGTTGGCGAGAATCAGTATTTAGGGCGTTCAGATGATGGTATCGGTGGTCAGGTGGTTGTCCGAATTACCTATGCAGACGAGCAGCTGACTAATGTGGAAGTGGTCGAGCAACATGAAACTGGCGAAGTTGGCGGTCGGGCGATTGCTGAGTTGCCAGCAAAGATGGTTGCTGCTAATACGTACGACGTTGACGCAATCTCTGGTGCATCCGTTTCCAGCCAAGCCATCAAATCAGCGGTCAAGGACGCCTTAGCTCACGCCCAACAGACCGTTGCCAACGACTAATTCAGGACGTAATTTTGTCTGCCAAACGAATAAGCGCTTTTAGCTTCATTAAGGGGATAATCTCGTTAAACTAGGCTTAATCAATCTAGCTTAACAGGGAGGCCATCATGCGCATTAAAAAAATCAGTTTGATGCTGAGCGCGGCCGGACTGATTATCAACACATTTTCGCTGATAATTGCCATTCGCAGGTATCGTTCGCAACAACACGAAGCTTAGTTCAAAATAAAAACCACGTTGTCTCGTGACTAATTTGGTCATCAGACAGCGTGGCTTTTGCTATTCTTAACATGATCTGATCAAGCCGACATATACTGATAAGGTTAACTAACTACTCAACATTTTTGGTTGCCTATGAGTTATGATTGAGGTGAATAAGTCGAAAGCTGGTGACACGAGAACAGCTCCAGTGACGACAGTAAAAGCTTACGGGTTATGTCACGCGCCATGATTACCCGGGAAATAATGCATTGCTTTCATTCAAAAAATTGAAGCTGATCTAGCAAATCTCAATTGATAAACCTGTAGATTGAACCACCGTCATGCACAAAGATGGCAATAAACCGTGTTTTTGACGAAACAACCACGAGTTGATTGGCTCAATCTGGCCCGAGGACTAAGCTAAAGTTAAAGAGGGGGCGATCCAATGTTACTCGCAGCATTATTGAAGACGCGTCGTTGTCAGCATGGATTGACACAGGGACAATTGGCGGCCAAGTTATTTGTCACCACTCAGGCAGTTTCTAAGTGGGAACGAGGCAAGGCGATTCCATCGATTGATAACCTGCTGGCACTGTCTGATTTGTACAATCTGTCCCTGGATGAACTGGTCCGCGGAAGTGCGTTCTTTCCAAAACCATATACGGTTGGCCGACGATTGAGCTTTGGCCGTTTAGTGAGTCTCGCATTATTTTGGTTATTCGTTTCACTATTATTTACGGGTTTCGGTTATCAACCTTGGTGGGTCTTCGCGCTCCTGTATATTGCTGGGATGATCGTCGTGGTTCCCGTGGCAATTGATGATTATTGGGTGATTCAATCAGCCACCATTGAGTTGAATCTGTATTCGACAGCGACCTGGGCAAAATTTCGCCAGATCATGCTCAACCGTCCCAAGCGCATACGGATACCTTATGCGGATTTACAACGCGTGACGATTAGTTATCGGTGTCGCAAACGGGTGTCACCGTTTGACTTCAATCCGGATTATTTTCAACTGATTCTTAAGACGGCGACACAGACTTACCCATTGGAATGCGCAGTTAAGGCCAGCGACTACTTACCGCAATTCGTCAGCTTCCTGCAGCGACAAGGCGTGACAGTAGCTGATCCGCAACAAATTGTGACCCTGCTAGTCGAAGGACAATCGCTGTATCAACATTTTCATACTGAAGCGCAATCTTAGCTCGCTACTAGAAACTGTTGTAGCAGTCGTGGCAATCAACCAGTGGAGTAAACAATCAATTACGCCTACTGATTCAAATCGGCCCGGTTAACGAGGGTTGTCTATAGTAACAGCAGAACAGTATCGCGGAAAAATAAGCTGCGACCATCAAAGCAGGCGCGGCCTAAATATCGCTGATAATTAACATTCACAGGGATCGTCAGCAACAACACGAAGCATAATCCAAAAAAACGAAACCCACGTCGTCCTAACCGAATTTGGTCGGACAACGTGGGTTTCGTCACTTTAATCTTCATAGCCTGTCAAATCTAGCAAGAACCGTTGAATCACAGCTAACTCTTCCGAAGAGTAATGCTCGCGTAACATTGAGACTGCCTCGTGATTACGAGCCGCGTGCATCTGGTCGTGATAGTGCGCTAGCTTGCGACCACTGGGGGTGAGCCGATAAAAGATCTTCTTGTGGTCGCCAGGTTGTTGGAACGACCCAATCAGGCCTTGACTCGTCAGACGCTTGGCTGCGCGGGTGATGCCACCACGAGTGACGCCCAGCGTGGTGGCTAAATCAATCCCGGTTTGCGGCCCAGCCTCTAACGCTGATAATAAGTGGAGACCAACGACTGAAATATCCGGCAACAAGCGACGCAAATTGGCTTCATTGATGTGTTGTTTGAGCCATTTTTGCTCACCAGTCGTTGAAGCACGCTTGGTTCGAATGATTTTGAGTTGTGCTAAAATCGCTTGTTCTGCGGATGTTGCCATCGTTGGTTCCCCCTTATGGTCTTGCGTCAGGTTGACGATATCAATGGCTGACGGATTGTCATCGTGTTAACACGAGAATTAATATTACTATTATTATACTGGTTTTAGAAGTCAGCGGCGAGTTTTTCCGCGGTTGCTTTGGCATTCGCAATCGTTTGGTCGCGTTGTTCTGGAAATTGGTCTAAGCCTTCAATAAAAATCGTGCGGTAATCCTGAATGCCATATAAAGCCAGCATGTCACGCAGGTACGGGTCGCCAGCTTCGACTTGATTGTGGCCATCCGCTTGGTGGTAATAGCCACCGGCGGCCTGAATGTGGAGCGCACGCTTGTCAGTGAGCAGACCAACTGGGCCGGTTGCGGTGTATTTAAAGGTTTTGCGGGCAACTGCCGTCAAATCAAGGTATTGTTTGAGTTCGGCCGGCAGAAAGTGGTTATACATTGGGTTAACGAAGACCAATTTGTCTGCGGCTAAGAACTCATCTAGCCATGCGGCGTGGCGGCTCAGTAAGTCTGCTTCAGCGGCAGTTAAGTCTTCGCCATATTTTTGTTTCCGCCAAGCCTCGAAGGTCGTATCATTCAAGGCTGGAACACCGTCTTGGTAAAGGTCACGTGTGATGATTTCATCGGTAGGATGGGCCTGGTGGTAGGCGGTTTTGAAACTAGCCGCGACGGTAAGCGAGGCACTCGGTACCGTGGTATGAGGATGAGCATTGATCATTAATAATTTTGTCATTTTTAAACAGCTCCTTGATTTTGTTGACAAGCAACATTATATTCTGACAATTGTTGCTTGTCAACAAAAATAGATAAAAAAAGTTCCCCACCCGCATAACGTCGGATAGGGAACTTTAAATTTTGAAAATGAAAACACCGTTGGTTAGCTGTTTGACTGTAGGAAGCGAACGAATTGCGGTATCTGTTAGTGCCGGATTAAGTCGGTGTGTTCTGTTGCGTTATGGCGAATCTACGCAACAATCCAAGCAACCATCTTGAAGCGGCAATCGAAAGCGACGTTCTACGGCATCGTGAATTTCTACTGTCAACGCAAGACTACTCAGTAAGGCACTTGAGTTGAAATGTGGACTGGTAAGTGTGGCAGCTGCTAGGTCTAAAACCGTTCGAGTCACAACTTCGGTAAACAAAGCAATCGATTTATCTAAAGCCGTTCGAGTCACAACTTCGGTAAGCGAAGCAATCGATTTATCTAAAGCCGTTCGAGTCACACCTTCAGTAAACGAAGCAATCCACTTATCTAAAACAGTCCGAATCACAAGTTCAGTCAGCAAAGCACGTGATACATCTAGCGCACTTCGAGTCCAAGGTCAGTAACGTCTAAGCAATCGTCACGCCTAAAGCACTTCAACTGCCAAGTTAGGTGTCATCAAGCCAATCTTAGAGCAAGTGAATGTTGTGTGCAGCACATTGGTCGATCATTTCTTGTGGCCAAAGAGCAGCTTGAACTTCACCGACATGGGCTTTGCCGAGTAATAACATGCAGAGTCGTGATTGACCAATCCCACCACCGATCGTGTAAGGGACTTCTTCGTTCAAGATCATTTGGTGATAAGGTAAGCTCAAACGATCTTCAGCGTCAGCGTCTTTCAATTGTTTCTTCATGGATTCAGCGTCGACCCGAATACCCATGCTTGAGATTTCAATGGCTTGGTCTAATGGTTCGTACCAGAAGAGAATATCGCCGTTTAATTTCCAGTCATCGTAGTCAGGGGCGCGGCCGTCATGACGTTCGCCAGAGTCAAGCTTCCAACCGATTTGCATCAAGAAGACGCAACCGAGCTTCTTGCAGATGGCGTTTTCGCGTTCGCGTGGCGTCATGTCTGGGTACATGTCTTCGAGTTCTTGAGTCGTCATGAAGTGGATTTCATCTGGTAAGTGGTGCACTGCTTGTGGGAACTTGTACCAAACTTCGTGTTCCATGTGCTTGATGACTTTGAAGATTTGGCGAACAGTTGCCTTAAGGGTTTCAACAGTCCGTTCTTCTTTGCCGATGACCTTTTCCCAGTCCCATTGGTCAACGTAAGCTGAATGGTAGTTGTCTAAATCTTCGTCTTTACGAATAGCGTTCATGTTCGTGTATAAGCCTTCATGCATGTCAAAGCCGTACCGCTTGAGGGCGACCCGTTTCCATTTGGCAAGGGAGTGCACGATTTCGATTTGTTCGTCGCCCATGTCCTGCATGGTGAAGGAGACCGGTTTTTCGACCCCGTTCAAGTTATCGTTCAGACCAGTTTTCTTTTCAACGAACATTGGCGCTGAAAGGCGGGATAGGTTGAGTTGCTTCCCAAATTCATCTTGGAAAGTTTCACGAATGTAACGAATGGCCTGTTGCGTTTCTTTAACGGATAATTTAGGATCGTAATCCTTTGGAATAATTAAATGCATGTGCGTGGTCTCCTTTAGAATAAGTTCTAATTTTGGTTACAGGATAAAAGAAAAAAGCCTTCCATCCCTTGAATTATCAAGGGACGAAAGACTTTTTCGCGGTACCACCCAAGTTGTTTACCTAATTGTAAACCAGCTCTAAAATAGTGTACAAACATACACCACCGATGGTAACGTACCGGTTAACGGCTAATCCTACTTTAACGAGGTTATTTCAGTTAGCAACTAAGAAAGTGTTTTTCGGACTAGTCAAGTTCTGGTCGGGTTTCCACTCACTCCCGATTCACTGGCAGGTTGACTAATCGTACTCCTCTTTCCTCCGTTTTTATCTTGTGACATTTATATTAGCACGATTTTTTCATTTGTAAACCACTAAATTAAAAATAAATTAGTTAGGTCTCATAAAAACACCATGCGAATCTCAGTCAAAACGGGATAATACCGGGCTTAATTAATCGTTCAAATTATACCGTAATTTCATTTTTTCAGAACCGGCGATGACCATGTCACCCAATAATTTGGTTTGCAGCTTCATGGCTGTGTCAGCAAGCTGTTGGTTGGCAGCTTCCAAGTAGGCCGTTACGTCTTGATGATTCGTCAAGTCTGCGTCGGTGTCATTTTCAATCTTACGGTAGGCACTCATGGCTTCCAATTCATAACTGTTACGCATATCTACGTAGAAATCGTAATCAGTATCGCCGAGGAGGGCAGTCGTACAACTTAACCAGTACATGTGGTTAAGGTTGAAAGTGCCATCCGCGTCTTTATAACTGGCTGGGGTGTCATTGACGTTGGCGTAGAATGGGACCACCGTATTGAAAGTGTTGGCACCGAATGCGAGCCAGTGAATTCCGGCAACCGCTGCTGGGACGTTGTTACGAATTTGCAAAATGTGAACATCGTGGTTCCGGTTGATCCCGATTGGCCGGAAGAGGGTCTTGTCGGCTTCAGAGCCACTGCCATAAACATCGTATTTCGTGTTTTCAAAGTGAGAGCTGAGCACGAATTTGACGTCTTCGATAGAGATCTTCCGGTTCGCATGGCAGATGAATGGTAAGTCTTGTTCCATTGGATCTTGTTCAACATCTGGCGTGAAGTATTTTTGACCAAACCAAGCCCGCGGGTTGTTGTAAACCGTGTCTTTGATTGAGGCGCTACCGAAGATGTGCCGTAAGTTGACGCGGTCAAAGTCGGGGTTCAAGTGATAGTCGGCAATCAGTTGTTCAAGGTCAGCTGAAGCCAGCGTATCATCCGCATTGAAGTCAAAGTCATCAATGTTCATGCGGTTAGGCGCAACCACATAGGCGTCATCAGGAATCCGCTTAGCAGCCCAGTGATGACCACCAATGGTTTCAAGCCACCAGATTTCGTCCTTATCAGAAAAGGCGATACCGTTTGGTTCGTATGTCCCGTATTGTTCAAGCAGGCTACCGAGGCGGGTAACCCCTTCCTTAGCGCTGTGAATGTAAGGCAAGACGAGGGTGCATAGGTCTTCTTCCCCGATTCCACCTGCAACGAACGGATCGATTCCGAGCACACGTGAATTAGTGGTGATGGTCTCAGTTGCGGACATTGCGATGTTCTCGCTGTTGATTCCGGCAGCCGGCCAAGTCCCATTGGTCAAGATCGAGTTAGGAATCGACGTGTAGCGCATCGGATTGTCTGGCAGGTCAACTTCGACCTTACTAATGACTGATTGATAGTGGCGTGGTTGGTCTTCTGGGTTAACGACAACTAATCGTTCTGGGTCAAGCGCTTCGTGACCATCATCATTTCGTGAAATAATGGTGGAGCCATCGATTGAGGCGTCTTTACCGACTAAAATCGTGGTACATGAACCTTTGATACGTTTTTCCATGATATTAAAAACACTCCTTTTAAGCTATTAATATCATTATACGCTTTCTGAACTAGTCCGGATAGGACGGGCTTTTTTGAGAATGTAATTGATGCCACTGATACTAAAACCGGTGACGGCTGCAATTTCACGATAGGTCTTGCCTCGAGCACGTAATTGATGGACCTGCGCGTAACTGGCGCGGTGCTCATTGGTATCATCCTGCGAGGCTGTTTCAGTTGTTGATTCAGGATGCGAGGCTTGCAGTGGCACAATGGTCGAGAGTGGTTTCGGTGTCGCGGTAATTTGAACGGGTTGATGACTGAGTTCGGCGAGCTTAACTAGCATTAGTTCAGTTGTCTGAACATCCCAAATCGCATTGTGTTGATGGGGATTGGTGATGCTGAACAGGGCCGCCAAGCCGTTCAATGGTAGGTCGTGGTTCCCGCTCTTGTGATTGCCGCGATTGATGAGCATGTTGGTATAGGCTTGGGCATCGAAAATGACGACGGGTTGTTGGACCAGTTCCTGCTCAGACGTGGTCAGTTGTGCATAATACTCGCTTAATAACAAGCGAATATGCTTGATGTCTTGGGTTTGATCCCAGAAGACTAATGGTAGTTGTGGTTGAATGACTTGTTGAATAAATGCTTTGAGTACCGTGAGTGGGGCGCCTTGGGCTTCGTAGGCGGCCATCGTTAGCCCAGTCTCGGCTAAACCCGCTAATTTTTTGTCAGGTAAAAAATTGGGGTTGTCGAAATAGCGATTGAAAAAGGGCGCGGTCTGGTGGTGCTGACTGAAACCGATGGCACTAAGTTGGAAAATACTGGCATGAGTCCCGGCAGTATCCTGAACCCGCCAGCTGATGGCCTTAGACGAACCGCTTTTGCGAAAGAGCGTGCCAAACTCGCAATCAATGACGATATAGCTGGTGGGGGCTTCAGACAATGGTGAAGCAGCGGGCAACATTTGGGGAATCGAGGCTGCAGCCTCAGCACTACCGACTGGTTCGTTAGGCACGAACTGGTAGCCAAGCGTCGCCAAAAACTGGCTCGTGCTTTGTTCAAGCATGTTATTGGTCACTTTGACCACTTTTTTTTCGGTCAAGACGAGCTCCTTAGTGGCTTCAAAATCAATATGGTAGCGTTGCTGGTCGTCGCAATTGATTGCAGTCACGCGACCAGCACTCGCATATTCAGGTGCCAGGACCAGCTGATGGTTCTTTTGGATACGATAGACTGGATGGTCAACGAAATAGAGACAGTTCAGATTGTTGGAAATTTTACGTTCAAGTAGAGTTAGATTAGTTGGCATCATATACACAGCTCCTCTGATCTAAGTATCTTCATTCTAGCTGTTTGACGTACTAGCTTGCCAGTGTTTGCACTGCAGATTGGACCATAAATTTAGTAATAACAAATTGATGACGGGAATTATAGTGGCCGTATAGGGCGAGCTTAGCATCCGGTTTTAGTTGATAAAATAGTGTTAGTGCGTGGTGAACGACGATACAATTAATCGGCTTTGCGGATGTATCGCCCATGGGTATCACTTGTAAATACAGCATAAATGGATCTAGTTTGAGAATTTTGCTCTTATTCAAATATTTAACCGTTAAGTTTTCTGATTGAATCGTCATTATCATCACCTCACTTATTGAGTATACGAACACATGTTCTAAAATGCAAGTAAAATTGATCCGATTGCAAAATTATTTTAAGATGACCACTATCGACCCCTGAGCAGTCGTGAAGTTTGCTTGAAAAAATAATGAATCGATAAACTCGTTGGAAAAATGCTACAAAAAATTCGCAAGTCTTGGTATGATAAAAGTTAGTGAATGAGAGGAGGCCGTGCGCCATGGATCGAGGACGACGCGTCACGTTAGAAGAGCGAATTGCAATCGTCAAGTATACGTTGGACCATGCCAACGACTATCAGGAAGCCGCCAAGCATTTCAACGTTTCATACCCCCAAGTGTATACCTGGGTACGGAAATACCGGCAACGGGGGATGGAAGGATTGGTTGATCACCGCGGCCGACCAAAACGAGACTAAACACAGCGTTGTACATAGGAGCGACGGCTGTCACGAGGCTTAACGCCATGCGGAACGTTAAGCCTATCCGAACCTTTTCCAATGGTGGAAGAGGTTTTTTATTTTCTTTCGTGGCTTCGGATGGCTTTTGCGTATTTAGTTGGTAACGGGGCCACTTCTTGTCATGGCGTCCCATTCTCGGTAGAATGAAAGTATTAATCCCAAAAAGGAGGAGTACCTGCGATGATTGACTTAGCGGCGGCACAGCAAGTATTGAAGACAACGTTTGGGTATGATGAATTTCGTCCCGGGCAAAAAGCGGTCATTGAACAAGTGTTAGCTGGTGAAAACACGCTGGCCATCATGCCAACTGGTGGGGGTAAATCACTCTGTTATCAGATTCCGGCCTTACTATTTCAGGGCATCACGGTCGTCGTGTCACCTTTGATTTCCTTGATGAAGGACCAAGTTGACGCGTTAAATGACAACGGCATTGCCGCGACGTTTATCAATAGCTCACTTGATTTTCAAGCCATCAATGAGCGGCTACAAGAACTGCGCGCTGGTGACTATACTTTGCTTTACGTCGCACCAGAACGGTTGGACTCGGAATACTTCATTCAGGCGCTCGGGCGGCTACCGATTCAACTATTGGCAATCGACGAAGCCCACTGTATTTCCCAATGGGGACACGATTTTCGGCCGAGTTACTTAGCGTTGAGTACGGCGATCGAGCAGTTGCCGACTCATCCGCAAGTGCTCGCACTGACCGCAACCGCGACCGAACAAGTGGCGGCTGACATCTGCGGTCGGTTAGCCATTGATCCGCAACATGAAGTCAATACCGGGTTTGCGCGTGATAATCTCGATTTGACCGTGGTCAAGGATCAGGATACGGACCGCTATATCCTGGATTATTTAAAGGTGAACCATGGGGAAGCCGGCATCATCTACGCCAGCACCCGTAAGGAAGTCATGCGACTCACTAGCCTGCTTCAAAAACACCACATCAATGTGACCCCTTATCATGCTGGGTTGGACCCTGAAGTACGGCGGCATAATCAGGAAGATTTCTTATATGACCGTGTCGACGTGATGGTTGCGACCAACGCGTTTGGGATGGGCATCGATAAAAGCAACGTCCGGTTCGTGATTCACGCGCAGGTGCCTGGAACGCTGGAGGCTTACTATCAAGAGGCTGGGCGTGCTGGACGGGATGGCCTGCCGAGTGAAGCGATTTTACTGTTTCGGCCTAACGACATTCAGCTGCAACATTACTTCATTGACGAATCCGAAATGGACACGGAACACCGCCATTTGGCCTATCGCAAGCTGCAAGTGATGACGCGTTATGCGAATACGCAGGGGTGTCTGCAGCAGTTTATTTTGAAATATTTCGGTGAAGACTCGGAGCCGTGCGGGCGTTGTAGCAATTGTACGGATAAACGGGAAGCTAAAGACATCACGACGGCGGCCCAACAAGTCCTGTCGTGTGTTGTGCGGCTACACTCGCGATTCGGTAAAGGGGTCGTGGCGCAAGTCTTGACGGGTGCCAATAATCAGCGTATCCGCGAGTCCCATCTCGAAGGCCTGTCAACGTACGGCTTAATGTCCGGTCAGCGCCAAAAAGCCGTCGTTGAACTGATCGACTTTTTGACTGCCAGTGGGTATTTACAAGCGGTTGGCGGGCAATATCCGACATTAACGGTAACGGCGAGTGGCGTCGACGTGCTAAAAGGTAACACGACGGTCCACCGGAAAACGGCGCAAACCGTTCAACAGACGGTTCCTGAAAACAGTGCGTTGTTCGAACAGTTGCGGACATTGCGGCGACAATTGGCAGAAGAACAGGGCGTTCCACCGTTCGTGATTTTCTCTGACAAAACGCTGCATTCGATGTGTGAAGTCATGCCAGAAGATGATCAGGCCTTTCTCACCGTCAAAGGGGTCGGTGCTAGCAAGCTTGAAAAATATGGTGAGACCTTTATGGCGACGATTCGTGCAGCAGCGCACGCTGAAGCCGCAACCGAAGCTGAAACACCTGCGACGGACTAACGGTTGGCGTGTAATTTGAAGAGAAGGGTGACATAACGATGCAATTTACTTGGACCCACCACGGGGAACCACTAGCGATGAAGCGTTTTTTGACGCAGCATGGCATCAGTATGCGGACCATTAAAGCCATCAAACACGGCGCAGGCGATTTTTTGGTCAACGACCAGGCCAAAACGGGTGTTATCACCATTAATACCGGCGATGTCGCTGGTATCCGGTTACCGGATGAGGCCGCGGATGAAACGGTCGCTGTCAGCCATCAACCGCTCCAAGTCCAATATGAGGACGCCAATTGGTTGGTGGTCGACAAACCTGCTGGACTAACGAGTGTGCCGGGCCCCAGCAATCGGGAGGATACCTTGGTCAATCGCATCAAGGGTTATTTGGTTGCGACCCAGGCACCTAATCAACGCCCCCATCTGATCACGCGCTTGGACCGCGACACGAGTGGGTTAGTTTTGGTGGCCAAGCATCACGTGGCACAGGGGATTTTAACTGACCCCAAGTTGGCTGACCAATTAGTCAAAACTTATTTGGCCTGGATTGAAGGCACTTTAACGCCAGCCAGTGGGACGATCGACCAACCGATTGGCCGACTAGATGATAGTCCGAGACGTGGCGTCACGGCGAGCGGACAGCGGGCCATCACGACCTATCAAGTTGAGACTGCGACGTTAGCGCACGCCGTTAGCCGGGTTCGACTCCAGTTGGTGACGGGGCGGACGCATCAGATTCGCGTACACTTGTCGGCGCTCGGACATCCCTTGCTCGGCGACGCTCTGTATGACGGTAATCAGACCTGGATCAAGCGCCAGGCGCTGCATGCGGCCAGTTTGCAATTTTATGACCCGTTTGCCGAACAGACCCGGCGGTTCGAGGCACCATTACCGGCAGACTTGCAAGCGTTGAACAAATAATGAGCTGTGTTTAATCACGGTCGATGGCGACTGCAGTAAGTGTGGTAACGACTTAATGAATATAAAAATCGGGTTCGGTCAAGCTAAGCTGACTGACCCGGACTAAAAAAGGCCTGCACACCTAGGTAAATTCCTAGTGTGCAGGTCTTTTTTAGTAGATGGCGCCTTTAAGCATTTCCCAGTGTGGCATTGTCCGCTGTTAACGTGGCAATGGTCGACTGCAACTGCTGCAATGGCGCAGTTAAGGTCAGAAAATAGATGTGTTCGACCCCGTTACTCCGCATATCGATCACGCCGGCTTCACGCATCAAACGCAAGTGGTGTGACACGGCTGGCCGCGAAATATTGACCAGGGCAGTAATATCCGTCACGTTGAGTCCGTTATCACTGTTCCCCAATGCAATGATAATTTGACGCCGAATCTTTTCGGCAAAAATATTGATTAATGTGGCACTTTCAGTGAGTGCCGTTTCGGATTGTTGAAAATTAGCCATGGTGACTGCGTCCTTTCAAATTCAATTTACACTTAAGAGCCAATTTCCCCCATCGGCAGTACGCTAAAATAGGTGTTAAGTGTTGGTGTGACAACTTTAATCGTGGGCGATTTGCCCGGCCTTGGAAAATACAAGACATTGAAAGCCTACAAGTTGTCAGGTAGACTAGGTATTATTTGCACGTTCGTACTTATGTATAATTAAAGCAAGTCATTAATCGATTGTCAAACCTTTTTGTTAAAAGTGAATACGATTAGCGGGTTTAATGATTATTGTTCGTTTGATAACCATATTTTTATGTTGAAATGCGTTAAAATATAAGTATATTTGATATTCAAAAAGGAGTGGTTGTGGTGAAAGTTATTGGAATATTGGGCGCTCATCGATCAGATGGGGTGACTGCTCAATTATTGAAAGCGGTGTTAAAGGGGGCGTCGGCCAGTGCTGAGACCGAACTTGTCGACCTCAATGACTACCAATTACGCCCAGATTATGATAACCAATCAAATCCAAGTTTGGACAAATTGGAAGCTAAACTGCTAGCCGCAGACGTCTGGGTCCTGGCAGCACCAACTTATCTGGGCAGCTTATCCGGGGTCATGAAGAATTTTTGTGACTGCTTTCGGGGACGAATCGCGCGGTTTAACTCGGTTGGTGATGCCGTGCCAGACCGGTTTAAGAACAAGCACTATGTGACGATTACGGACTGCTACGCGGGTGGCATTGAAAACTATCTCACTGGTGTCACCGATGCAGCGTTTAAGACGCTCGATAAGTTTTTAACAATGGGTGGCTTAATTAAACTACGCGAAATTGTGGTGACGAATACTTGGGGCATGCAGACGATTAGCGCGGCTAAGCAAGCCGAATGTGAACGAGTGGGCGCACGCGCTGCGCATAAGAAGGAAAGGGATGACAGTACAGTGAAACGTTATATTCAATTATTCTTTATGATTGCCGTCATGGCATTACTGACAATGGGGATTGAGGCCGGAATCCAGCAATTTATTCCGTTGAATAACTTCTGGGCGTACTACGGCGTCTTTGTCGTCGTCTTCTACGTTTTATTAGCGATGATTTTGCACTTCTTTACGGTCGTTAAACATCGGCGGCGTTAGACAAAAGTCAGATTGTTACTTGGACTGGTGCAGTTCACGATTCACTGTCATTATTTATCGACATAAATAAAATTATCATAGCTTCGCCGAACAAGTGACTCCGGGCGTTATCATCGTCTGGCAGTCGCTTGTTTTGCTATAATGAGAACACTTATCGTCTGATTTGGCGCCTGGAAAGCTAGTATCTCAATTGCGGAACAACGCGTATAATTGAAATTGGTATTATGGTCAAATTAGGAGCAGACTCGCCAGCAATCAATGGTCAGCCGCCGACGCGAGGACGTTGCAGCAGGTATCATGGACGGCCAATGATTGCTGAATCAAACGAGTACACCACATATAAATTTAGAAATATTTACGAGGAGGTAACCTATGCAAGCAGTGGGACAATTTATTGAAACGGTCGGATGGCTCGGACTGGCGTTGATCGCCAGTGAGTTGGGTGCAACCTTGATTTATTGGCTCGGCCAGTGGATTGGGTTTCGCCTGATTGGTGCGCGGATCGTACGTATCGCGGGCTTTCGATTACAACTCAGTCATTTTCAAGGCCATTGGAAGCTGGAACGCCCCTTAACGCGTCATCCGCATTTAGTGGCGATGCCGCCAGCGGATGCCAAACGCTTCAATCACGCGATTTATTGTTTTAGCGGTGGCTTATTGAACTTATTAACGGTCATGTTGAGTTTGATTACCCTAAACCAGTTCAAATTTAGCTTTGACTTATGGTTGTTTGCCTTTATCATCTGGATTTGGGTCAATACGCTGAAGGCCGCTCAACTACTGCCAATGAACTTGCACGGCTATCCGACGGCAGGTCAGGAGTTTCGGCAGGCGCGTGCGTCAACCGCTGCGATGACGGCGGCCTATGTGACGGCGGTCGCAGCGGCCATCAAAGTGCAGACGGGGAGTGTGCGTGATTTGGATGCCAGCATGATTGTGATGCCCAGAGACGGCGGCAATCGTAACTATTTGGTCGTTCGTCAAGCCTGGCTGATTTTGGCGTGGGGCGTTCAACATGGTCTCGATACCCCTGAATTATTGGCGGGATTGGCGCGGCTGGAACCGAGTTTTAATACGTTGCCACCGGCTGATTTAGCGCGGTACTTAGATGCGACGTTGTATTGGAATTTACTCACGAATCATCGTGAACCGCAAATTATTGCCTGGTATCAGGACGATGGCGTCCAACAGATTTTGCGTCGTCATCAGCCGTTAGCGCACTACAAATTAACTGCCGTATACGAATGGCGTGTCCACCAACAGCCAGCAGCGGCGTTGACACTGATTGAAAAGGGCCTCAAACTAGCGCAACGTCTGCACGATGAAGACGAAGTGGCGTTGCTCAAAGCGCTCCGAGTCCAAGTCGAGGCGCAAGCAGACTGAAAGCCGATGTTAGCGGTGATGGCGCTTGCCAAAGCCAGAACCGGGTAGCCCAGTTGCACATTGACTTTGCCAGGTAGAAGCTTAGGTTCTGGTAAAGATTGCGATTCAAAGCGGTCCGTCAACTAGGCGCGTGCTACACTGAGAACCATTGAAGTGAAAAAAGGTGAAAATGTGAAACAGCGAATCAAACAGCGATGGGGTTGGTGGTTGACGCTCGTGGTGATTGTCCTCGGATTGATTGGGGTGGGGCTGACCCGCGTCAACGCCGGACTTTATCATCAGACGGTCGCGCAGGTCACTCATGTTCAGACCACCGACCGCAGTACGACGACGGATGAGTTTGAGAATAAGGATAAGACGCTGGTCCAAATGGTAACAGTTCGCGTCCTCAACAAAGCGCACCGGGGTCGGACTTATCGCATCAAGAATACTTACACGCGGTCTGGCGCGATGGATCAACCCTACCGTGTCGGCGACCAAGTCTTCTTGCGTATTCCTAGTAGTCAGCACAATGCAGTCACGATTCAGGGGCTCAAACGTGATACCGCGCTTGCATTCGTGGCGTGGTTAGCGCTTGCGTTACTGTTACTAATCATGCGTTTCAGTGGGCTGATGGCGTTTTTAAGCGTGGCACTAAACGCCGTTTTATTTTATGCGGCGATTCAAATCGACCTCGCAACTAACGGGGGTCATATTTACTTGCTATTTGGGGTGTTAGCGGTGCTGTTTGCCGTTCTGACACTGTGGCTGGTCTTGGGGTTCAGCCGCCAGATGGTCGTGACGTTGGGGGCGACCATGGCTGGGACCGGGTTAGCTGTGATTATCAGCCTGATTGTCTTTGCGGTGACCCATGAACGTGGGGTGACCTACGAGTCGATGCAATATGTGACGCAGGTCCCGCGGCCGCTCTTTTTGGTGGAAACGGTTCTAGGATCGCTGGGAGCCGTCATGGACGAATCCACGGATATTGTGGCGTCACTCTTTCAGCTGAAGACGGAACGACCAGATATTGCCCCACGACAAGTCTTTAAGTCGGGTATTCAGATTGGCCGCTCAATTATGGGACCACTGATTAATGTGCTCTTTCTGATTTTTATGGCCGATACGTTTGCGATGACCTTATTATACTTGCGCAACGGCAATAGCTGGGGTTACACCTTCACGATGAACATGTCACTCGGGATGGTTCAGAGCCTGATTTCAGGAATCGGAATCGTCCTCGCGATTCCGGTCGCCAGTTGGTTGGCGAGTCGGTTGATGCCTAAGGAGGTGGTCGCATGAACACGATTACCGTGCTTGGGTTGATTCTATTCGGACTGATGACGTTGATTGGCGGTAAGACTGGTGCGACCGCCTTTCTAAGCTTGCTATTTAACTTTGGCTTGCTATTTTTGGCCGTCGTATTGATCTCGTGGGGCTTTCCCGCGATGGGGGTCTCACTCGTGATTGGGACGATTATTTTAGCCTTCACGATTTTCTTCGGTGAGGCGAATGAGGTTGCGGCCAAACCGGCTTATATGGCGGCGTTGATCGTCATGGTGATTTTAGTCCTGATTATTTTTCCGGTCGAAAATTGGATTATGGCCCAAGGATTTAGTCTGGAAGACAGTGAGGACCTGGAAGGTATGTCGTTGGCAATCGGGGTCTCGTTTATTGGCGTCGCAGTCACCGAAGCAATTTTGAGTACGTTGGGTGCGATTGCGGAGGCGGCTATTGCGATTGCGGCGGGGCTGAGTGAAATTTTAGCACAGCATCCACAGCTACCGACCAAACGACTCTACATTGATGGTATCAGTATTGGTAAGCAGATTATCGGGACGACGTTTAATACGCTTTTCTTCGGCTTCTTTGGTGGCTTTTTAGCCCTGTTTATTTGGTTCTCGGGGTTACACTACTCATTCGGCAGTGTCATCAATAATAAAATATTTGTCGCCGAAGTCCTGATGGTTTTATTTTCACTGATTGGCGTCATCCTGGTCGTGCCCGTCACGACATGGGTGATGACGGTTCAGCATCGGCAGCAGGCTAAACATAACGATTGACGCTCGCCAGTAGATTTGCTAGGGTTAAGAAAACAAGTGGGAGCGTTGTTCTTATGGAAATTCGAATTGCAACACCGCAAGACGCGGCGCAGATTGCACCGTTGATTGCGATGATTTATCGAGATATGGAGATGCCAGTGCTCAAACGGGTCAGTGATGCTGATTTAAATGCGATGTTGACGACGTTGTACCAGCAGCCTGCTAATTTGGACGGGTTAGCACAGACGTTTGTGGCTGTGATCGATGACCGAGTCGCGGGCGTGGCCTTTGGGCATCTCGCACAAAATGAAGTGGCCGTTAATGACTTGTTGCGGCAGACATCTGGTCAGCACGCTGGTTTTGAAGCACCCTTGGAACTAGGCGGGGAGACGCGACCGGGCGAATGGTACCTGAGCATGTTAGCGGTTGACCCTAAAGCTCAGGGACACGGCGTCGGCAGTGCATTGTTGGACGCACTCCCACAATTAGTTGGTGAGCTGGGGGCGCACAAGCTGAGTCTGAATGTTGATGACGGTAATCCGCGGGCGGCAAAGTTATACCACCGCTACGGGTTTACGGCGGATGGGCAGCTCATGATTGGGACTCATCCGTATCAGCACCTGGTAAAATCACTATAAAAATGACTAAAACCGTGGTTGTTAGTTATCGACCACGGTATTTTTTTGACCTGATTAGGCCCAGCATTCTTTGAATATTTGAGGTCAGACGGTTAAACTTAGATTATGAGCAAATTAGGAAGGTGAACGTGTCATGCAGATTTATTTTATTCGTCACGGCCGAACGCAGTATAACTTGGAACACCGGTTTCAAGGCGGCCGGGCGGACTCGCCACTGGTCGAAAGTGGTATTGCCGGCGCTAAAGCAGCGGGGACTTATCTACAAAACGTTGAATTTTCAGCCGTGTATAGCAGTCCGCAACAACGGGCGTTGGATACGGCCAAATACATCGTCGCGGCCAATCATTGGCAACCTGAGATCCAGGTCGACGACGGTCTTCGTGAGTTCGATTTTGGTGATTGGGATGGCTTGAAAGAAGACGAGGTTCAGCCACAATCTTACGCACCAATGATTTTCACGAGTCCCGCCGAGTATCAGCCCGAATTAGCAGGTGGTGGTGAGGACTATGCGACATTTGTGTCCCGAATCACAGGCACGATCCATCGACTAGTCGATCAGGTCGGTGTGTCTAACGCCAAGCCACTATTGGTCGTTTCACACGGACTGGTCACCACGATGACAGTCAAGGCGCTGATGGGCGTGCCGTTGGCCAAATTACGAGCACCGTTTATCATCAATGGTCAAGAAATGAAAACGGTCGGGCATGGAATCGTCGATAATGACAGTCTGACGGTATTATCGACGCCGGATAACCGCCAGTTTGAATTGACCCGTTGGAATGAGACGACGTATTTGGAATAGGGTGGCAAGTATAAAGGAGCTAGTATCAGTGCGGTAAACGCATGTGGATACTAGCTCCTTTATTTAACTTAATTATCCAAGAAAATCTGTTGCTTCTAAGACCCGCACACAAGCATCATGCTTGATGTGCCGCTGAGCCACGCTGAGAAAGCCTGATTCTGGGTCGCGCCGGTAGAGGATCAGTTCGTTACTGTTCTGATTAGCGCAGAGTAAGAAATGGTTATCCTTGCTCAAACTAAAGTCACGAGGGAAGACCCCTTCAGTCTTGATTTGTTGAATCTTTTCAAGTTGACGCCCATCGTCAAAAATTCGGTAGACGGCTAACGAGTTGTGACCCCGGTTCGTCACGTACAGGAATTGCTCGTCTGCGGATAAACGAATCGCGGCAGAGCCATTATGACCAACGTAGCCTTCAGGAATATTGGAATAGTCATTTAACCAGGTGATTCGACCAGTAGCGTGGTCATATTCAGCAACTGCCACCCGACTGGCAACTTCGCCAAGGACGTAAATATGGTTCGATTTTTGGGCGATTGCAATCTGCCGTGGCCCGAATCCTGGCTTGGTGCTGAAGGCAGTGACTAAGGTTAATTCACCGTTGTCAGCGACGTCATAGACGAATAGTTTATCGCAACCAAGTCCGCAGACGATTAAGCGGCCGTCTGGTAATAATCGGGTAAAGTGAATGTGAGCGTGGTCTTGCTCGACTTCTGGCCCCGAACCTTCAATTGGATAGTTGTGCTGTTCGCTAATATGCCACTGGTCGTCCAATTTGAACGTGTGAACCGCGTTAGTATTGTAGTTAGCGGCAAAGATGATTCTGCGCGTCGCATCTAGGAAAATGTATGATGGCACGGTGTAACTTAATTCGTTCCAGAAGTACCGGTTAGTTGCGGCATCGTAGGCTTCATAGGCTGGTGTGACACCATTTTGGTCCAACATCTTGGTATCAATCAATTTTCCGGCATCGGCTGTGGCGTCAATCACACCAACACCACCTGTATTTTCATTCTGAGTTAAAACAGTCACTAATTTATGTTGATCGTTGGCAGGGTCAAAATTGAAAAACGCTGGATTATCTAATTTGACGTATGGCTCGATTGAGACGATCTTAGCTTGTTCGGTATCCAGTGTAGCAACGTAAATACCTTCAGATTGGTTGTTTGGCGTATAGTTATCACTCGTATAACCACCGATTAAAAATTTATCTAACATGTTTAAGACTCCTTTTTTATTCGACTGTGAAGATTTGTGATTTAGCAATGGCTTCTGGGGTCAATTCTTGGCCTAGTCCAGGGAGATCAGGAACTTTGAAGAAGCCATTTTCAGGTTGGTAATCGTGAATACAAGTTTTACGGTCGTTTTCATTAAGCGCACGTTGATACTGTTCATGAATTACGAAGTTGGAGATGGCCGCTTCGGTTTGGAGTGCGGCAGCCGTCGCGATTGGACTTCCGCAAACGTGGATCTGCGCATTGATATCGTAAACTTCAGCCATATCGCAGATTTTTTTAGCCTCTGAAATTCCGCCACATAAGCATAAATCGGGTTGGACGACCTTGATGGCACGTTTTTCGAAAAGTTCGCGGAATCCCCAGCGAGTGAAGACCCGTTCACCGGCAGCAATTGGAATATTGACGTGTTGCGCAACTTCCAAGGTATTATCTGGATTGAGTGGGCTGACGGGTTCTTCGTAATACCAGATGTGTAATGGTTCCAACAATTGACCGATTTGAATTGCCGCAGTCGTATCGGTATTGGCGTGCATATCAATAATAATGTCTAAATCATCGCCACCAGCATCTCGCATGGCTTTAACCCGATCATAGGTTGTTTTCATGACCTTGGTCGTGAGGGGACCAGTCGTCGGCCACTGCCCACCGCCATCTGGCTGGTCACTGAAAATAATTGGGTCAAACTTGAGGGCGTCGTAGCCTTCACTCATGACTTTACGAGTTACTTCCGCGTAATCTTCAGGAGTAAGTAGGCGTTCTTTTTCGATATGGGCGCCCCAGTTGTACTGCAACTGACTGGCGTAAGTGCGCAGGTGGTCATTGGTTTTGCCACCGAGTAACTGGTAGATAGGGGTGCGATAATACTTACCTTTAATATCCCAGAGTGCAATATCGATGGCACTGATTGCTGAGTTGACGACGACACCGCCGGCCAACCCCCAGTAAGTCGTCGTTTGTAATTGGTGCCAAATCTTTTCAATATTTAATGGATCTTCACCAATAATGACGTGGCAGAAATCGCGTAGCATCCCGAGGCCACCCCGCCAACCTTTACCGTAAGCTAACCCGGCTTCACCAAAGCCAGAGATGCCCGCGTCGGTATTAAGACGCAGGACGATTGGTGACCAATCTTCTGTGGATCCCTTAGAATTACCACTGAAGCTTGGATCTGCACTTGGAACTTGCATGACATCGGCACTAATAATTTTCATGAAAAGACCTCCAGTAATATTGTGGTTGATAAAACGCTTTCAATAATTATTATAAATACCTTGTGAATTATTCTACAGAGAGCAAACGGACCGCAGGCGAACCAATCGTTGCTGTGATCTTTGCCAAAACACCGCTAGAATAAAAATTGACAAGGCGAGTGCAAATAGCTATTGAATAAATCAGGTCGATGATTTATTTTTTTGAAAAGTAAAGTGAAATACATCACATATTAAGGGGTGAGCGGAATGCCATTGTTCATTATTGCGTTAGGTGTTGCGATTTTAGTGTTATTGATTGTTAAGTTGAAGTTGAACACCTTTGTCGCGTTGATTATTGTGTCGACTTTGGTTGGTCTCTTATTAGGGATTCCTATTACGAAAATCAACACGGTAATTGAAAATGGCATTGGTAGTCAGCTAGGTAGCTTGGCAATTGTTTTCGGACTTGGAGCGATGCTAGGCCGGCTGATTGCGGATTCAGGTGCTGGTTACCGGATTGCGATGGTGTTAAGTGAAAAGTTTGGTCGGCGGCAGATTGAATGGGCGATTGTTTTGGCTTCATTCATTATTGGGTTAGCATTGTTCTTTGAAGTCGGTCTGGTCGTTTTGTTGCCAATCGTGTTTGTAATTGCTAACGAGCTAGGAATTGCGATGCTTTATTTGGCCATTCCAATGGCGGCTGCATTGAACGTTGCCCATGCCTTTTTACCACCACATCCGGCTCCAGTGGCGATTGCTGCAATTTTCAACGCACCACTAGGACACGTGCTGGTCTTAGGCATTTTGGCCGCAATCCCAACGGTTATTATTACTGGACCAGTCTACAACCATGTTCTACATCGGCTTTATCCGAGCGCCTATCATATTAAAACGACCAACAAAGTCCTTGGTGATTACCATCCCTTCGAACTTGCAGATACGCCTGGTTTTGGCATCAGTATTGTCACCGCAACGATGCCAATTATTTTAATTGCCGGTGCAACGATTTCAAAGTATTTGTTATCGGCCAAAACGTTGCCTGATCAAGTCATTCAACTGATTGGCTCACCGGATAGCGCCATGTTGCTGTCATTATTGTTAGCAATTTATACGTTAGGGATTCGGCGACACGTGCCAATGAAAAGGTTAGGACAATCCATGCGTACCGCCGTTGAACAAATTGCGATGATGTTGTTTATTATCGGTGGTGGTGGCGCCTTCAAGCAGGTCCTGGTTACGGGTGGGGTTGCCAAGTATGTGGCGACTTTATTTTCATCCGTTCACTGGTCGCCAATTATCGCAGCTTGGATCATGACTGCTGTTCTGCGTGTCTGCATCGGGTCGACCACCGTGGCGGCCTTGACTGGTGCGGGACTAGCCGTGCCACTAATGCAAGCCACTGGCGTCAATCCTGCACTAATGGTATTGGCGGTTGGTGCTGGTTCAGTATTTTGTGACCACGTTAACGGCGCCGGTTTCTGGATGATCAAGCAGTATTTCGATTTGAGCCTCAAAGAAACGTTGCTTACTTGGACGCCATTAACGATGCTCATGTCAGTCGTGGGTCTGGGCTGTGTTCTGGGGCTGTCGTTAGTGTTCTAGCAAGCACGTGTCGTGAGACGATATAAATTTAGAGGAATTGACAGTGCGATTGCCTGCCAATTTTTTAGTTTATGGGGCAGAATGCATCTGTATTTATGAAATAATTGTCCCAGTATTTTGTCATGAATCATACCAGTTTGTAGATTCTTGTTCGTCAACTGGGGTGCGTCTTATTCCGACCTCCAGGGCTGGCTGACAACGCTGGAACAGGGCGGACATCGATTTGAACTCACGCAGAAGACCACTGCGCAATTTCAAATACGAGTCTTATTCTAAGCCGGAAGCAACCCACTTCCGGCTAAGAATAATTTGGCTACTGAGCATTGTCCGCCGGCCCCTCCAGTCGGGAAGCCGCTCGAATGGCGGATGAACGGCCACCTATTTTGGTACAATTGGCCACTGAACATTAGGCGTCGGGGCCTTCGTGCAAATTTTAAATCAGCATCAACCATGATTTATTGAACTCAAATACTTGTCCGATTAAAAAACTGATCTGGTAGTCTGAAGATTATTGATCAATTTTGATAGAAACTATTCTTAGCGTTAGACGATAGATTTGCCACCCGTCTAGCATTTCATACTTTTCCATCTCAGGGCGCCTGGAGAAGATTATGATAACATTCAGCATTGCTATTGAATCCGGTAATTTGAACATGAGTACAATAGCTTTCGTCAGAAGCCAATCTTACAGTTGAATGACAAGATGACTGGATACTAAAAATCGACGACCAGTTCATTTAAAGTTGAGTCCACACATGTCTGCCTTTCGAATAGGATCCAGGCTGGAAGGTATTCTGGGCAAGGCCCAGTGCCTTTCAGAGTGTGAGGTTCAGACGGGTTGGGACTGAGGACTAGCCTAGCTAGAGCGTTAAGCGGTGAACTTCCGCTTGGCGTTCTGGCGTAGCTAACCGGAAGTCCCAGTCTGACCCGAACACGTTTCATCCATATTGCAGCTAATGTGAAAGACCAGTATTTAAGACGTGGTTTTCGGCTTAAATCTGTGTCCACCACGTCACGGCCATTGCCCAGAATGCCTGGAAGCCGGCCTAGGACGCTTACAACAGCAAGTTTACGCCAACTCGCTTTCGTTCCAGCGGTCTACGCTGGCCGCTTTTGAACTTAATGACACATCACATCCCATGACAAATCGGCCCAATCATGACTGCTGACCGTGTTACAATAGTTGTAAATGACTCGAAAGGTCTGAAATTCACGTGAAACTTATTTCTTGGAACGTTAACGGACTGCGCGCTGCCGTCAAGCATGGCTTCATTGATGTTTTCAATGAACAGGATGCTGACTTTTTCTGCGTGCAGGAAACCAAATTACAAGCGGGTCAAATCGACCTCGACTTTCCCGGTTATCAACAGTATTGGAACTACGCGGAACGTAAGGGGTACTCAGGTACCGCGATCTTCACCAAGCACACCCCGCTGAATGTCACCTATGGCATCGGCGTCCCGGAATTTGATACCGAGGGACGTGTCATTACTTTAGAGTATGCCGATTACTACGTGCTGACTTGTTATACACCTAATTCCGGTGGCGAATTGAAACGCCTCGATTATCGCCAGCATTGGGAAGACGCCTTTTTGACTTACATCAATAGTCTAAGCGCAAATAAGCCGCTGATTTTCTGTGGTGATTTGAACGTCGCCCATGAAAATATCGATTTGAAGAACTGGCGCAGCAATCATCATAGTGCCGGGTTCACTGATGAAGAACGGGGCAAGTTTGACCGCCTCTTAGCGAACGGTTACACGGACACATTCCGTCACTTCTATCCCGACCAAACGGATATTTATTCCTGGTGGAGCTATCGTGGTCATGCTCGTGACAATAATTCTGGTTGGCGCATCGACTACTTCATCACCTCGCAACAATTGGACGGTCAACTCCTCAACGCCCGCATTCTTAACGACGTCTTCGGTTCTGACCACTGCCCAGTGGAACTTGATATTATTTTACCGAACCGTTAACTTGAAATTTTACCGCAAGCTTTGTACGATAAAGCTATTCTTTAGAAACGGTGGTGGCAACTTTGAACTTTGTCGCAATGGACTTTGAAACGGCGAACGCCAAACGGGATAGTGCCTGTTCACTCGCACTGACCGTCGTCCGGAACAATCAAATCAGTGATGAGTTTTATACCCTCATCAAACCGGAAAGTGACTTCTTCTGGCGTAACGTTCAAATTCATGGGATTCATGAAGCAGACGTCGCCGATGCACCGAAGTTTCCGGAAGTCTGGCAGCACATTGCGCCATTCTTCCAGCGTGATCGGTTAGTGATTGCCCACAACGCCCCATTTGATATTGGGGTGCTACGCAATACGCTCGCACACTATGGCATCAGCGCACCCGAATACCTATCCATGGATACGGTCAAGACGAGTAAGAAGTTCTACCCAGAACTGCCGAACCATAAGCTTGACACGCTCTGCCGTGCACTTGATATCGAGCTTCAACATCATCACAACGCCTTAGACGATAGCCTGGCCTGCGCCAATATTCTATTAACTGAGGCGCAAACTTTCGGCACCGAACAGCTCAAACCGTTCGTCCGCGTTCAGGGCTAATCACATCCATCAATCATCGCTCAGCAATTGCTGGGCTTTTTTTGTGCAATTCAAGCCAGTCTAGACCCAAAGACTCATATCGATTGCGGCCACCCGCTGGCCAGTCGGGTCGACGACCTCATAACTGGTGGCCGTACAATTTTCAAACCCTAAGTGTTGGTACAACTTGGCGGCACGGGTGTTGCGTAGCTGGACCGTCAAAACGAGTCGCTCGAGTGAACTATAATTGCGGGCCCAATCAAGGATTTCTTCGACTAACGCGGTCCCGAGTCCCATTCCCCAGAATTCCTTGAGGACGGCGACTCCGACTTCACCTTGCGCAGCACTAAAATCCGTACTGGCCTGAACGGTGCTAACGCCAATCAGTCGATCTCCCAGCACCGCCACAAAAATGACGTTGGTCGTGGTGCCGCTGATGCGTTCAATCTGTTCCGCTTCATCCGTTTCACTTAATTCTTCGATGCCATCATCAACCGTGAACGTGTTACTCTCACGTCCCAGTTGCGCTAACAACGCCAATAATTGCGCTGCATCCGTCACTTCAGCCGGACGAACGTCGACAACTTCTTCTGCCATGGTTGTCACTCCTTCAATTGATCAACCAGGTGTTGATAATGGTCGCCCTGCGGTTTGAATGTCATCACACGTTGATCGTCAGCGTCCGTGTCACGGCTGATGGCAATTCTCAAGTAGGTTGCGGGCAACAGCTCAGCAATAAATTGTGACCATTCAACAACACTGACACCATCACCATCAAAATACTCATCCAAACCTAAATCTTCCGCGCCACCATCTTCTAGCCGATAAACGTCCATGTGATACAGTGGCAATCTGCCCTGATGATATTCACGAATAAGCGTAAACGTCGGACTTTTGACATTATTCGGGATGCCGAGACTCTTCGCTAACCCCTTCGTAAAAGTGGTCTTGCCAGCACCCAGGTCACCATCTAGTAAGATTAGATCTCCTGGTTGAACTAACTGCCCAAGTTTGGCCCCGACTTGCATGGTCCCTTCCGGCGACGTTACCGTGATTGATTCCATATTCTTCCAACTCCTCATCCTATTTACAGCTTGACTGCTCTTATTATAGAAAAAACGGGGGAAACTTCAAAGTACAAGCTCTGAAGTTTCCCTCGTTTAACAAACTAAGTCAGCGTTTAAGCTAAGCCTTGAGCCGCGGTAATGATGGCGACCTTGTAGACATCTTCTTCGCTGCAACCACGTGACAAGTCAGAAACGGGCTTGTTCAAGCCTTGCAGAACGGGACCAACGGCTTCGAAATGGCCGAACCGTTGCGCAATCTTGTAGCCAATGTTACCAGATTGGAGTTCTGGGAAGACGAAGACATTGGCATGGCCCGCAACTTTTGAACCTGGCGCCTTTTGTAACCCAACCTTTTCAACAAAGGCGGCGTCAAATTGCATTTCACCATCAATCGCTAATTCAGGGGCAGCCGCTTGTGCCTTGGCCGTTGCTTCCTGAACTTTAGTGACCATGTCGCCCTTGGCAGACCCCTTAGTCGAGAAGCTCAGCATTGCGACTTTCGGGTCAATATCAAAGACCTTGGCAGTCGCCGCACTCTGGGTTGCAATTTCAGCTAACGTATCTGCATCGGGATCAATGTTGATGGCACAGTCCGCGAAGACGTACCGTTCTTCACCCTTTTGCATGATGAAGGCACCAGAAATGCGGTGTGAACCTGGCTTGGTCTTGATGATTTGTAAGGCTGGACGCACCGTATCACCAGTTGGGTGCACGGCACCAGAAACCATCCCGTCAGCCTTGCCCATGTAAACGAGCATCGTGCCAAAGTAGTTTTCATCTTCCAACATCTTAGCAGCTTGTTCTGGCGTGTTCTTACCCTTACGCCGTTCAACCAGTGAATCAAGCATTGCTTGTTTATCTTCAGCCGGGTATGTCGCAGGATCAAGGACTTGAACACCTGCTAAATCAGCGTTCAAGTCTTTAGCCACGGCCTGAACCTTGTCCGTTGCGCCTAACACGATCGGCTTAACTAAGCCATCCGCTGCTAACCGTGCAGCGGCGCCGACAATTCGGGGTTCAGTGCCTTCAGGAAAAACAATTGTTTGATCTTGACCAGTAATCTTTTGTGATAATGACTCGAATAAATCCATGTGATAACCCTCCAATAAATTAATTAATGCTCGAGATTGACGTGTTCTGGTAACTGCCAGTTAATTGGCTGCTCGCCAAAGGATGTTAACGCAATGTTCGTTTTGGAAAATGGCTTCGAACCGAAAAAGCCACGGTAAGCTGATAACGGGCTCGGATGCGGTGCTTGTAACACCACGTTGGTCTGCGTGTTGATCAGTTTGATTTTCGAACGAGCTGCCTTGCCCCACAAAATAAAGACGACCGGCGTCTCCCGTTCTGATAACCGCTGAATGGCAACGTCCGTTAGCCGTTCCCAGCCTTTGCCCGCGTGTGAAAAAGCGACCCCATTTTGGACCGTTAAGACGGAGTTCAACAACAACACGCCCTGCTTGGCCCAGCTCTCTAAGTACCCGTGCTCGACCGGTGTACAGCCGACATCATCCTGTAATTCTTTATAAATATTGCCTAATGATGGCGGTACCGCCACTCCGGGTAGCACGGAGAAGCTCAATCCGTGCGCCTGACCAGGACCATGATACGGATCCTGACCTAAAATAACGACCTTTGTGTCAGCAAATGGCGTCCATTCAAAGGCCTGAAAAATATTGTACATGTCCGGGTGAATATTTTTCGTTCGGTATTCATTTTTCAAAAATTCGTGCAATTGGTGGTAATAGGGCTTCTCAAACTCCGGTTTTAAGACGTCCCACCAGTCCGTATGAATAAACGCTTTCATCCTTAACACCTCTCGTTTTATTGTATCATAACCAAAACCGGTAATGATAATAATTCTGTATTCAGACCCAAACATGTTAGAATGTAATTATTAAGACAACTAAGGATGTGACAACATGATTTCGATTATCGCCTCTGACATGGACGGAACGTTACTCAACAATGAAATGGTCGTTTCTGATTTTAACGCTGACGCCATCCGTCAAGCACAACAGCAAGGCGTGCACTTTATCGTTTCCACCGGACGCCGCTTTTCCGAAGCCCAACCGCTCCTGGCTGCCCAGGGAATCACCGCCCCACTCATTACGTTGAATGGTGCCGAAGTATATGATGCTTCCGGCAAGATGCTCGACATGGTGCCAATTACGAATAGCGTTGCCCGTGCTGTATTCCATACGTTAACGGCTCAAGGCTATTACTTTGAAGTTGTGGGCAACGACGGAATCTATTCCAATAACAAAGCCAAACGAATCGAACAAATTGCCCATCTTTTAACCAACTTGAATCCAGACACGACTTTTAAAATCGCGGTCTCACTTGCTTCTGCTCGTTTGGAATTAATGGACATCAATTACGTGGATAATTATAACGAGCTACTAGACGACCCGACTAAGCACGTGATGAAGATTATCGCGTTTAGTGAAGAAGGTCCTAGCAAGCTCAAGCCACTGAGCGACGAGATTCTCGCCAAACACTCATCGCTTAAGATTACGTCTTCATCCGCTTCCAACATTGAAATCAATAACATCAACGCGCAAAAAGGGATCGCGGTCGAACGCTACGCCAACATGCTCAACACGCCAATGAGTGACGTGATGGCGATCGGTGACAATAACAACGACGTCTCGATGCTCGAACTCGCTGGTGTCAGCTACGCGATGGGCAATGCCAGTCCTGAAGTCAAACAACTGGCGCGCTACATCACGGATACCAACGTCAACGATGGCGTGGGCAAAGCGATTCTCGAGGTGCTTGCGAAACAATAGTTTCCGGAAAACGGAGGTTGAAGATGCGTAAATTATATTTCAGCCGCAATAGCTTCGCCCAAGGTGCTCGGATTGTTCGCGACGCGCATAATCAATCCCACTACCTCTTAGTCGGACGCTGGGGGCGACGCCAAGATGCGCTCAGTCTATATGCCATCCAAGGTGAACTACTGGCCGAGATTCGACAAACGACTCTGGGCTTATTACCAAAATTTGATTTGTACTATAATCGCCAAAACGTCGGCTCCATCAGTAAAACGCTCGGTTTTTGGCACGAGATGCTCTACGTTCGCAAACTTCGCTGGATCATCATGGGCAGTTTGAACGCTGAAAGCTACCGCATTTATCACGGGACTGAATTAGTGATGACGATGCGGCCAGTCGTCACGACGAACGGTGAAGCCTTCGAATTAGCCATCACCGAACCAACCACTGAACCGCTCTGCATCTGCATCGCAGCGATTCTCGACCATTGGCAAAAGCCAACAAATCGCACCCGGACACCCGTTGCGAAAAAGGGCCTTAAAGTTAGTTTTGGTGAAAGCAACTACACCCTGACGCCCCATGATAAAATCACCCAACACTATGGCTGCGGACGCGATTCACACTGACGAGTGATGATAATAGCCAAAAAATCTGAACGGTTAAATGTTGAATTTAGCCGTTCAGATTTTTTTAGTCTAATTCATGATTAGGTTCTGGGAAGAAGCGGGCAAGCATGCCTTGGTAATTATCTTGTTCATGCCCTAGCGTATCAATTAAATACCCAGGTGTCGTTTTAAAGGTCTTTAACCCGCGCAAATAATAAGGTTTAGTGTCTTCACGGATAATCAATGGGACCGCCCCACTTCGGCAAAGTTCCTTGAATATTAATAAGCGTCCGATTCTGCCATTGCCATCACTGAATGGGTGAATCCTTTCAAACTGCCAATGAAATTTGGCGATGGCGCTCAAATCACGACCTGTTTGGCCTGAAGCTTCCCACTCTGAAAACAAGTCAGCAATCGCTTGAGGGGTATCTGCGGGACTAGTCGTTTCCGTGGCATCGAGAAAGCCAATCTGATTCGGCACTATTTTGAAGCCACCCACATGATACTTGGCATCATTTTCTTGACTGGTCGCGCGTTTGAGAATGCAATGTAATTCGAAGACGTACGCACTGGTTACCGGTACCTCAACAGTATCTAAAAGATAGTCAAAAGCGCGAAAATGGTTAGCTGTTTCTAGGACATCATCAACTTTGATTGCCTGCCCGTCATTGGCAAAAACCGTCCCCGTATCAAAAATCTGTTGTGTCTGATCTTCAGTCAACTGTGTGCCTTCCATATGATTCGAGTTATAAGAAAACAATATTTGTGTCCAGTAATATAAACTTCCTGATAATTGCTTGTCACGTTCATTCTTTAGCTCAGCGACTAAATTTTTCATGGCTTCATCTCATTTCACATTTAGTATAGCATGCCTAGTCGTGAGACGGCATTTTACTGTGCTTGGCGCGCACAGTTACAAACAGCGTCCCAGACGGTCGCGTCGGGTTCGACCATGTAGACAATCATAAATCACACCTTGTGCCAGTTAATTTGTCATGAATCATGAGTAAAACGTGCCAATCAATGGATTCCTGTTCGTCAGCCGGGGCGCGTCTTATTCCGACCTCCGGGGCTGGCTCTTCATGCAAACTTTTGAATCATCATGGATGATGATTTATGGCATTTAAATGCTAGGAAGATTATTCATTAACTTCAATAGTAACTAATCTTGAAAGAAGTCGCTAGAATTGCCTTTCGTTTAACTGCTAGAGTTTGATATTTTATGTGATTTGACAAGACCCATTTAACGTTTCTGCAACGCTGCTGTTTCGCCAACACGAGTATGCCAACATGGCGACTAGTGGCCCAAGTTTTACAGTTAGATGTCAAATAGCTGTTTACTTAAGTGTCAACGACCAACTCCTCAAAGGTGGGGTCCGCACATGTCCGCCTTTCGAATACCATCCAGGCTGGAAGGTGTTTCTGACAATGCTCAGCGGCTCCTAGAGTGTGAGGTTCAGACGGGTTGGGACTGAGGATTAGCCTAGCTAGAGCGTTAA
>ERZ506143.15-NODE-15-length-118956-cov-10.7157_pt1 | contig 118956 bp, 110 predicted proteins | sample MGYA00513564_ERZ506143 | MGnify/ENA metagenome assembly ERZ506143 | reverse complement strand
TTTTTCTGCGTGAGTTCAAATCGATGTCCGCCCTGTTCCAGCGTTGTCAGCCAGCTCCGGAGGTCGGACTAAGACGCGCATCGGCTGACGAACAGGACGCCAACTTGTCATGATTTAGCCATGAATCATGACAAATTAACTAGCACAATGCGTGTCCTCTAGTAATTTTTTAAGCCGAATATAGGTCAATCCAAAAGAAGCTGCTTCCACCAAATAAGAAGACTAATCTGACTCAAATCGAAGACGTCTGAAAATAGTCCACTATGCCGCCACAAACGCCACGCCACACACAATCTTTCATTGATTCCTTTAATGCCAGTTGAATCTTTAATTTCGTTCAATTGCTTTAGATAAATCTGATACCAAGTTTTTGAAACCTTTCGTGCGACTTGCACGTTTAGTCAATCAATCCTGACAACATTCACAACAATCATTGCGACTTATCTCTATGTCTAGTTCTCGTTGTGGCACTAATTCTGAGCCTGGCGTGCTGCCACGCGTGGATAATGAATGAAGTGCGCGTAAAAGCCCATCACCAGTACCACGACGGCTAATCCACAAACGCCGTTCCAACCAGCTAGGTTCCACAAGACGTTACCGCAAAACGAACCGAGCGCCCCGCCCATGAAGTAACCGAACATGAAGACGGAATTGAACCGGCTGCTAGCATGGACATCGATGCTCTGGATGCGCGCCTGATTGGCGACCTGTCCGAATTGGGTCCCCAAATCAAGAATCACGATGCCAACAATTAGTCCAGCGATGTGGGTTCCACTTAACCAGAAGACGACGTAGGCCAGTGTAGACAACACCAACCCCAGTCCAATAATCGTTCGTGGATGAAAACGGTCCGCCAGCCGACCAATCAATGGGGCTGCAAGAACCCCCGTTACACCTAATAAGGCCAGCAAACCGGCTTCACGACTGCCCCAGCCATATTGATGTTGCAAATAGAAGACCAAGGTCGCCCAGAAGATATTGGAAACACCAAACAGCACAAACCCGTTGACCGCAGACGCACGCAAAACTGGATAGCGACGCAACAACTTCGGGACCGTTTTAATCATTTCCCGATAAGTGGTGGCATGTGCAGTGACTGGATCATGGGGCAATTTTTGCCATAAAATCACCCACAGGCCCGCAATCAAAATGGCAGCAATCAGATAAACCATCTGCCATGGCAGGTAGCTGGCCAACACACCGCTCACCGTCCGTGACAGCAAGACCCCGACTAACAGTCCGCTCAAAACATTCCCCAATACTTGACCACGTTGCTGCCGAGGGGCTAAGAAGCCCGCGTATGGAATAATCACTTGTGGTGCGACTGAGGTGACCCCAATCAACACACTGGCGATGGCGTACACCCAGATATTGGGCGCAACAAATGCCAGCAATGCTGAAACAATGGCGAGTACGAGTAACCGCATAATGAGCGTGCGCCGATTCATGATATCACCCATCGGTACGATCAATAGCAGGCCAAATGCATAGCCTAATTGCGTCAGCATCGCCACCGCTCCGACGACGGCGTTAGCAAGATTGAACTGCTGAGCAATGTCCGCTTCGATTGGTTGGATGTAATTGATGTTGGCGACCACGATTGCCGCGGAAATCGCCATTAATAAGACGGTACTTTTGTTTAAAGATTTTGAATTCACGTTAATTTCCTTCCTAATTTACAAGATTGACTGTATCTTCAAATTAGAAGGCTTGTTCGACCCGTATAATCAACCAGTGTTTTAATTGCCGGTCGACGGGCCGTTCCATTGAATTATTCATCGTTCATCATAAACTCCTTTATTGCAATAATCCTTATTTTACCACGCAAATCCGCCCTTTCGCACGTCTGCTTGGGACCAATCAATAGGCTTGGCCCGCGCATCGTGCTATACTTATTGATTGTGCATTATTACAGAATCTATAAAAAGAAAGGACGGTACTATGCCAACTCAGAATTCAACGTTACCGCTCGATGCAAACGGCAAACCTTACCACCGGACTTGGTTAGTGTTGACTTTGCTCGTCGGAACGTTTACGACTTTTATCACTCAAACGTTGTTGACCACGGCTTTTCCAACGTTAATGACTGATTTTCACATTTCCGCAACCGCTGTTCAGTGGTTGACCACCGGCTTCATGCTGATTATGGGTATTATGATTCCGGTCAGTGCTTGGTTACTCACCCGAATCAATTCCAAATATTTATACCTAACTGCCATGGTCATCTTTGGCCTGGGAACGACGCTGGCGTACTTCGCCGTTAACTTTCAGATGTTACTGATTGCCCGAATGATTCAGGCGATGGGAGTTGGAATTTCCGCACCCGTCTTTCAGACCATCATGTCATCGGTCTACCCGCCAGAAAAACGAGGCTCAGCGATGGGAACGGCCGGAATCGTTATTGGTCTAGCACCAGCCATCGGTCCGACCCTCTCCGGATGGATCATTGATAACTATTCTTGGCGGGCGCTCTTCCTATTCATCCTGCCAATCAATATTCTCGTCATCATCGTGTCATTATTTACGTTACGAAAAGTGTTGCCAACTTCCAAACAACCGATTGATTGGTGGTCGGTATTAATCTCCACGATTGGTTTTGGTAGCATGCTGTACGGTTTCTCATCCGTCGGCAATTCCGGCTGGGGCGACCCAATCGTACTCACAACCTTAGTCATCGGCCTAATTTTCATCGGTCTCTTCGTCTGGCGGCAACTTCACATGGATCAGCCATTATTGGAATTACGCGTCTTTAAGATTCCAGCGTTTACCCTATCCGCCATTTTGACCGCCCTTGCCTACATGGCCATGATGGGGGTCGAAATGATTTTACCGATGTACATTCAAACGGTACTGGGCCGTTCAGCCATGGACTCCGGGCTGATTTTATTGCCTGGTGCCATTATGATGGGGATCATGAGCCCGATTACTGGTCGTATCTTCGACCATATCGGCGCTCGTCGACTTGCGATGACCGGGATGTTATTGTTAACACTCGGAACCGCCTTCTTCCTGTCGATTAGCGCAACAACTCCTATCTTGTGGATCATTGTCGTTTACGCGATCCGGATGTTTGGCCTAACGATGGTAACAATGCCCGTTACGACCACTGGTATCAACGCATTACCATTCCGCTTGATTTCTCACGGGACTGCCGCTAACAATACGTTACGGCAAGTCGCTGCTTCAATGGGGACCGCCGTCCTCATCAGTGTCTACTCGAGTGTGGCCAAGTGGCAAATGCCAGCCCACCACCTCTTGACCCAAGCGCCGCTGAAATACAAGCAAGCTGGTATCACGGCAACTTTAACCGGTTATCACATGGCGTTCGTCGTTTCTCTGATTTTCTGCGCAATTGGCTTTGGGTTGACCTACTTCTTGAAGGCCAACCATTCGACCACACTCAGTCAGGAGGATGATGCCGCATGATTATCGTGTTATTGATTCTCGCCACTTTTGTCTTTGCCGGCGCGATGATTTTTGCCCGAGCGGGTCGCACGCGTGTCCTCACGACGCTCATTAGCGGTCTAATCATCGCTGGTGGACTCGGTGCCCTCATCCTGAACGACAATTATCACTGGGGTATGCATCAAGTGACACAAACGCAAATCCAAGATTTGGCTCCCTTGCAGTCGAAACGCGCCGCATTACGCGTTCAACAACTCGGGACTGGTTCGGAGCGCGTCATCGCATACCGTGTCGCGAGTGCTACAAAAGCCAGCCGCACGGTCGCCGCAACCACGACCACAACTAAGCTCACGACCGGGACACCTGCTCAAGTTCAGATCAGAACGACCACTTGGCAGTTCAAAAACCACTGGGCGCGCGTTCTCTTCAGCCTTGGCAATACCAAGACTAAGGTCGTCGCACGCCAGTATTTATTTACAATTCCCAAAACTTGGCAAGTGCTTACGGTTAGAAGTTAATCGTTAGGTTACTTAGCAAACAACTATTAGTTATAAAAAGGAACGCTCAACTGAAAAATCAGTTGGGCGTTCCTTTTTTGAATGTGTTGTTAGAATGATGGATTCACTATCTGTGCGTCGTGCTAGTTGTTGTTAGCATTATAACTGATTGAACCTTGCTAATTGTTTAGCTTACTGTTCGTCTGCCGGTGATCTTCCTACTCTGACTTCCGGGGCCGGCTGACAATTGCTGGAACGTAAGCCGACATCGATTTGAACTCACGCAGAAACCCACTGCGCAATTTCAAATACGAGTCTTATTCTAAGCCGGAAGAAGACCACTTCCAGCTAAGAATAATTTGGCTACTGAGCATTGTCAGCCGGCCCTACAGTCGGGAAGCCGCTCGAATGGCGGATAAACGGCCACTTAATTTGGCGCAATTGACCACTGAATGTTGGGAGACTGGCTCTTCAGGCAAACTTTTATGAATCGTTATCGATGGTGAGTTATAACATTTATATGTTAATGCGCTTGTCTAAGCATTATTCGCTAATTTCCAGTCGTTGAGCATTCAGGAATTTTTCAGCTCAGGCGACTAGAGTTTATGCGACCCATGTTCGGTAATGTTTCTGGCTTCTGAAAGCAAAACACGAGTACGCTAATTTAGCGATTATCAGAAACAAATCTTACAGTTAAATATCAAAATAACTAGTTTCTAAGAATCAACGACCAATTCATCAAAAAGTTGAGTTTGCACATGTCTGCCTTTCGAATACTGTCCCGGCTGGAAGGTATTCTGGGCAAGGCCAAGTGGTGAAATTTCACTTAGCAAGCGTTTTGTGCTTGGTTAGTGAAAGACCAGTATTTAAGACGTGGGTTGTCGGCTTAAATCTGTGTCCACCACGTTACGGCCATTGCCCAGAATGCCTGGAAGCCAGCCTAGGACGCAGCTATCAAATCAGGTTTACGCTAACTCGCCTTGTTTCCAGCGGGCCTCAGCTGGCTGCTTTTGAACTTAAGAATGGTAAGCCCCACTTTCAGTAACACCTTATTCCCGCAAGCCTTGATAATACATCGTTGCGCTTAATTCATACACGTTCTCGTCGTGGTCTCCATCTAATAAGTGTTGCCCGCGCGGTTCTGTTTTGAGAAATTTAAATTCTGACCGTCGTGCGACGGCATTGCTAGCTTGATTGTCGACGGCTGCACGAATTCGTAACCATTGGCGGTGATAGTGGTCAAAGCCCAAATGACAAATACCGCGGACTGCCGTTGCCATCACGCCTTGCCCCTGAAATTGCCGACCCAGCCAATAACCAACGTTGGCACTATCATCACTGTCTTCAAAATGGTCACAACTGATCATCCCGGCCACTTGTTGGTTAACGACAATGACTAGGTTGAGTGCCTGGCTCCGGGCCAATTGCGCTTCAGCCGTCATCAAAAACTGCTGCTCATCATCAATTGTCTGAAGCGTTGCGACCCACGGTAAATAATATTGATACTGGTCCCGATTGGCCTTTAATAATGCCAATAACATCGGTGCGTCCTGCTGTGGCAGTGGTGCCCGGAGTTCAATCGTTGGTGTGACGTGGTAACTTAACATCTGCATCCCTGCTTTCTCGACAAAAAAATCGCAATCATGATTAATTAAATTATTAACCATTATTGCGATTTAAGTGATAAAAATCAACTAATGTCGGAGCAAAGCCGTAATCAAAATCAACGCACTTACGACCTGCAGCGTCCCCACGCCCAGTCCGTATAACGCTAAGCGCTTCCCGGCTTTCAAGAAATTAACTAAGTTCAGCCGTAAGCCAATCGCTGCTAGTGCGATGATTTCAAACCAACTACTGATCGTATGCGCGGTCGTGCCAACGATTGCTGGCAACGAAACCAAGCTGTTCAGTGCGCATAAAATCAGAAATCCTGCGACATACCATGGAAGCCAGTGACCATTCCCGTTACCACTGACGACCGCATCTTCAGCCAATTCGTTTTCTAGTGTCCGTTGATGTAAGCGGCCAAAAATCAGCACGACGACCACTAACATCATGATTCGCATAATTTTAAAAATCGTGGCAAATTGCACGGTCGTCTGATTGACCATGCTTGCTGCGGCTACCACTTGACCGACGGATTGCAAAGTTCCACCAATCAAAGCCCCTTTGAGGATCACACTGCCGCCAAATACGGCCATCCCCAGTACGGGCAGCGTTAGCATCAGCACGGTTCCCATCAAATTGACCAGCGTGATCACAGTCCCCTTGTCATCTTCATCGGCATCAATCACTGGTGCAATCGACGCAATCGCAGAAGAACCACAAACCGCGTTTCCCCCTGCCATCAACATCCGTATCGATTGACTAAAGCCTAGTTTGTTGCCAAACCACAAGGCGCCAACGATTGTGATCGTCATCTGGCACAGAATGAATAACACGCCTAGACCGCCGATTTTGCCAATCGTTTGGACCGTCATCGTCGCACCCAGTAACATGACTGAATACTCCAACAATTTACTTTCCGCAAACTTCGTCCCCCGACCAAGTTGCGGTTGTTTCAAAACGGTGTTTCCACCCACAATTCCTAACAGAATTGCAATGGTTGCTGCCCCCAGCGCAGGGACTAACTGTGCCAGCCATTGACTAATAATGGCGATGGCAAGACTCGTCAGTAACCCTGGTAAAATCCCTTTGACCTTCATTCGCTTTCTCCCATCTCTATCCCGATGAGTTTAAGTATACGAAAGTTATTTACATTTGAGAAATAAATTATTATGATAGTTATTATTAAAAATCATAATAGTTTGGAGGGAGACGTATGTTCAAACAATTGGAAACCTTCTGTGCCGTTTATGAAACGCGAAATTTTTCCCACGCGGCCGAACAACTTTTCATTTCACAGCCCACCGTTTCAACTCAAATTAAACAATTAGAGGCGGATTTACAAACGACTCTGTTCACCCGTAATGGCCGTCAAGAAATCGTACCGACTGCTAGTGGCCAGCTACTTTATCAACAAGCGCAGAAGTTATTAACGACCTGGGCCGCGACTAAAACGGCTGTCCGTTCACCACGTCAACTGGTCAAGGTGCCTTGCCGCATTGGCGCGTCACATACGACTGGGAGCTTGATTTTACCAGCACTCTTGGCCGAACTGAGCACTGCCAGTGACCGCTTCGATTTTCAAGTCACACTCGCTAATTCTGCAGAAATTCTGACTGCTATGTCGCAGCACAAACTCGACTTTGGCCTAGTGGAAAAGCCGCTGGTCACAGACCACTTGAACCGTTTGGCATTTGGTCATGACGAACTAGTCCACGCCGGTGATTTTAACAGTCCGCTCTGGCTTTTGCGTGAGCCGAATTCTGGCGTTCGCCACTATACCAACGCTTTTTTGAAAGCACGCAACATTCAGCCCGAGCAAGTCATGGTCATTCACAGTAATCAAATGATTGCCGATCTACTCGCTCGGGGTACGGGGCAAACGATTATTTCACGCCACGTACTCGCACCCACGATTCCAGTCGAAACACTCAGCAGTCACTACCAGCGCCAGTTCTTCTTACTCACTAACCACCATCCAGCCGCCGCGCTACGACCGGTACAAGCCACCATTACGCAGTATTTGACGACCTGGTCAAACGGGTGAGCTGCATTTGTGATTGCAAAAAATATATCGTTCACTCGCAAAAAGGCCGGCGTGCAAATACGCCGGCCTATTTTAATGGCTTACTGATTGACTGAATATGATCAAACTGAGATGAACAAGTCGCTCCAAATATACGACAAACTAAACATCTTAGAACTTTTTCAGAACGTATTTCAACGTCGTTTTGTGATGGGCGTGATGGAAGACTAATCCGATCGACCTGATGCCGCGTTGTTGCGGCGCAAAGATTGACGACATTGGAGCGAGGTCAACCGTTCGATACTTGCCGTAGCCGCGATAATTAAATTGGACACGGCCAAGGTCGCGATGTGACGCAATCTCTTCCACCGGAATAGTGTACGCCTGTTCACTGCCCGTCAAGGCATTCCGGAGCACGGTACTTTTATGAGCACGAATCGTTACAAGCCGATTTTTTCCGCGCAAGTTTACGCCACCCACTGTGAAGCGGTTAAGGTTAAAAGTGACTGTCTTAGGAGAGCGGTTGTTGATTTTCACATCCGTTCCAATCAGATAATTCCAGTGCCGGTCTCGCCTGATATGGTTGTTATTTACTTGAAAGGTAAAATGAACCTGCCGTTGCACATTCTTGGATAACCGACTGAAATTACCATTATTTTGGGTTAACGACGTCGTTACTGGTCGATGGCGCACACTTCGATGACTCGCGCTTACCGACAGTGGCGTCGCCAGTGACAAACATAAGCTACTACTTAATAAAAAGCCGACAATTTTCTCCTTTTTTCGCATCTATGTCACTTTCCTTCCAATCACTAGGCTATGAAACTCGATACCCAGTCAAGTTTCATGCGTGAATAATAGCGCCTGTCCGCTCTGACCTCAAGTCCTATCTCAGATAAATTTTTTAGCTAGCTTCAATCATCAAACAATAGTTAAAGTCAGCACGTCACAAATACCACTGTAACAGCATTTAAACCGTCTTCTATTCCTATTGATTCATCCAAAATAATCACCATCGTGAACTTACCAAACCATCGCCACGATGCCCATTCGTCCCACAAAAAAATAGCCTGACTAATGACAGCCAGACCATTTTAGTCTTACTGAACAACCGCCTGCCATTGTTGCCAGACTTGGTCGTCAGCATATTGTTCACTACTTTGATAGGCACCCTTGCTCAAACGTTGTTGCCGCTGTGGGCTTTCTAACGTCCGGGTCAGTGCTCGAACGAGTTGATTGATGGCACCATCCTTGACCAGATAGCCGTTCTTACCATCTTTTAGAATATCCTTTGGCCCATAATTAATATCATAAGCAATGGCCGGTACCCCGTGGCTCAGCGCTTCAATTAACGAGAGCGGCTGCGCATCACTTTCACCGGTATAAACGTAGGCGCCGGCTTGGTCGTATGCGCTGGTTAAGTCGGGTTGGTAGCCGGCAAAGGTAACCGCTGCACCTAAGTGAGCCTGTTCCACTTGTTGCTTTAACTGTTCCAGCATCCCGCCGTAGCCATAAATGACCAGGGTGGCATCCTTGATTTTCCGCTGAACTTGTTCAAAAGCGGTGATCAGTTGGTCGACACGCCGTTCAGCATCCAAGCGCCCCGTATAAATAATCTGATGCGCATGGCGGTCACTGACGGCGATTGGTGTGCGGTCAGCTTGTTGTTTAGTCACTACCGCGGCCGAAATAGCCAAAATTGGCACACTCGGATGCCCACCAAGCCACTGGGTTAAGTCCTGCTTTTGTTGTTCAGTACTCGTGATCACGCCATCCCAGGCACTTAAGAACTCATGGAGCCCGTAAACGTAGGCGTTGTTCAGATTCGAATAGACCTGATCTCGTGGATCAACCGCGTGCGGCGTCGGCAGCCACAGATACTTTTTAGCCGCTGTTCGCATGTTGACGACTGGCCACTGGGCGGCTAACGGCCGATCTGCAATGAAGACATTATCTTCATCATACTGTTTGTTCAGTTCATCGAGGAAGAACCGGTACCATTCCTGTTCGCCATTGAAATAGTAGTCGTGGCCCTGATAATCCATCAAATGACACAACGAGACGTAGTTGGCCCCATTACTATCATGGACATAATACTGTTCGGCCATCCGCCGCCCATCCGGACGATAAAAGATGTCCGTCACGGGTTCGCCCGCCGACGAGAAGAACTCATCACGTGCTTTGAAGCCCCGCTCATCATAATCAGTTCGCTGAACAAGGTTGTCAAAACGGTCAAAGATTTCGATGAAGTAGACGTGACCCACGGTACTTGGCACAAAGTGGACCTTGGCAATTAAACGGTCCCCAGCGCGGACTTCACTCACGTTTGGGTCGGGTTTGATATCATACGCTGCCGGCCAGTTCAAATCAGTCATCTTAACGACTTGACTCGGATAACTGGTCGTTTCACGGAAGAAATCAAACATATTGGCCATTTGATCGTCACCAATATTGAAGCGGCGCATGTTCTGATGCAATAAACCATCAAATTGGCGAGTCACCAGTTTAGCCGGCGCCTGATGCGCTTGAAACAGCTGAAGTCGTTTGAATTCAGCGTGCTCGACGCCCGAGTTGAGTGCCATTAAATACTGATTGACAAAAAAGTTCATCGCTGCGTTGCCCCCTCACCTTGATAAAAAGCCGTTGCCGCTTGCATTAACGGCTGCCATTGTTGCCACACCGCAGCCGTACTGAAGCGCTGCGCATCTTGATAGGCTTGCTGGCTATAAGCGGCCAGTTGCTTCGGATGCGTCAATAAATCAATCATCGCCGCGGCTAGCGCATCCTCATCATTGACCGGTACCAAGCGGCCATCTTGCCCGTCGCGAATAATATCACGCGGACCGTACTTCACGTCATAAGCAATTTGTGGGACGCCATGAGCTTGGCCTTCCAGCAGCGCGAGCGCAAAGCCTTCCGCACGCGACGTCAACATCGCCAGCTGAGCGTCGTTATAGACCGCGGTCAAATCAGTCGTGTAATCATTAAAGGACACGGCTGACTGCAGACCCAACTTCTCGACTAACGCGCGCAACTTTTTACCCGTATCACCATTTGCATAGCCCCAAAAATCAAGGGTCGCATTCGGCACCTGTTGGCGGACTTGTTTGAACGCCCGAATCACTTGATCCTGCTGTTTCTCTTCGGCGAGGCGAGCAACAAAAATAATCTTACCAGCCGTGCGCGTCTCCCAGGCAGGTTTAGGTGCAGCTAACGTGGCATCATCGACGATGCCCACCGGAATGGTGTATACGGCCGGTCGATTGCCAAACCGGTCCTGAAAGTCCGCGGTCTGTTGCGCCGTTGAAGCGATAACGCCATTCCATTGGTCGAGGTTGTTCAGTGCATAGGCATAATTAAAATTCAGTCCAGCGGTCTTAGGATGCGCTGGATCATTGACGTGATTACTGTGTAAGTGCATAACCTTAAAGGCTTTCGTCCGCATATGAAGTGCGGCATACGCTAACTCATAGGTGCGATCGACAACAAAGACGGCATTCTTAGACGTCCGGTTCAACTCATCCAGAAAGAACGTCGTCATCGCCGTCTCACCGGTGAACGACCAGTCTTGACCACCATAATTAATAAACCGGTAAAGTGAATTTTGCACTTGATTTTGTCGGTCTGCCATATGAAAGGTTTGATAAACCACTTCACCAGCAGGATTAAAGACTTGTTCACTCGCGACTTGCCCATCAGCAGCATAAAACTGCTCAAGCCCCTTGAAACCACGAGTATCGTACCAATCAGTCTTGACTAACTTACCATTTTGGTCGTAATACTGAACATTGTTCAGCTGCTTTTGCGTATTGGCAAACGTGTTGACCTTCATTAATAATTGATTATCTTGATAAACTTCGTAATTTCTCCCCACTGCTTCAACCCGTAAATCGGCAGCCAAATGCAAGTCATCAATGGTCATTGCAGTCGTGGGTTGCTGGCTACTGTGTTGAATAAAATCAAATAAGTTGATTTGATTTTCAGCCGCAATTCCCGCTGACTTCAAGGTTTGATGTAATGACAATGAAAAGAATCTGGTCACCATCTTAGCAGGAACGTGATGCTGGTTAAAAAGCGCCAGCCGTTTCATTTCAGCATGTTCGATGCCCGACTTTTTCGGGTTAATGCTGGTATTCACAAAATAATACATCCTTCTCGCTCCCTTACACGACGTTCTGCTTAACGGTTTCGATTATAACAAATTTCATGGTATTAATAAGAATTTCGCTCATCGCTTTAAGCCATTTTTTAAGTTAACTTCTGAATTTTACCGCGAGTATGACGATAATGTGGCGAAAAGATGATGAAAGTGTTAACTTGTTACACTGTGTTACTTTATTACAAAATTGGCGCAAACCGTAATCTGTTGTTTATTGCTTTGCAATCTGGAGACAGTATACTAATCACCATTCAATGAAACGTCAGACAGCAATTTTATAGGAGTGACTTTATTATCATGAAAATGAAAAATGCGCTATTAACTTCATTAGCAGCGACTGGCCTCTTAGCCCTCGGGACGACCGTGGCTAACGCTGATACAGTCGTCGTCAAAGCTGGCGATACCGTCAGTGCGTTGGCCTTGACGCATCATACGACCATCAAGGCGATTCAAAAAGCGAACCATTTAAAAGACGTCAACTTAATCTACATTGGCGACAAACTAGAAATCAACGGCAAACATCAGACCGCAACTGCCCAATTACCAAGCAGTGCTGCTAGTTCAGCGGCAACCAGCACCACGAGAACCGCTTCGAGTGCTAGTTCTGCCGCCCAATCCAGCACCGCACAGTCTTCATCAAGTACCAGCAGTGCTGCGGTAAGTGCTTCGACAACGACAACCAGCACCGCTAGCGCCGCATCAAGTTCAGCCGCAAACAGCAGTGCTTCCAGCTCGGCATCTAGCGCAGCGTCAAGCAGTACGACTGCTTCAAGTAGCCAAGCTTCCAGCGCCAGTTCAAGTGCTACTTCCAGTTCAGCGACATCGTCGAGTTCAACATCAAGTGCCGCTAGTGAATCTAGTTCCACAGCAACTTCCGCTTCAATGACGAAGTTGAGCAACACCACCGCAACTAGTTCGTCAGCAACGAGCACGGCCAGCGCCGCATCCAGTAGCGCGACCTCTTCAAGCACGGCGGCATCCAGTGCAGCCACGAGTAGCAGTACGACTGCAACCAGCAGTTCAACGACGACAACCTCATCTTCTTCATCGTCGACGAGCACTTCAAGTAGTGCTGAAGCAGCCGCGAAAGCTTGGATCGCGAACAAAGAATCTGGCGGTTCATACACGGCCTCAAATGGGAATTACTATGGTAAGTACCAACTTTCCAAGTCCCTACTAAACGGTGATTATTCAGCATCCAACCAAGAAAAGGTCGCTGACGAATATGTCGCTTCCCGTTATGGTTCATGGGTTGCTGCCAAGGCTTTCTGGGAAGCCAACGGTTATTACTAAACAAAATCTTGCACAACTGAACATACAATCAGCGCGACACCTCTTTGGGGGTGGCGCGTTTTTTGTATGTTCAGTTGTGCGTGTCACGCCCTTGCTTGTTCAGTTCGGGATAGAAGCGACCTTATTTTTCAAAAATGACGAAGCGTGCTTAAGCTTCCTGTTTCACCGATTTTAGCGACTAACGATTGCAAATCAGCGGCAATGTAAGCGCTAATCTGTTACACTATATACTAATCACGTTTTCGGTGTACTTTGTCATGGCAATCGTTCAAGTCTGAAAATTAATTATTAAAGGGGTAAATCGCCCTTAACGAACCGCTTACATGATGGTACACTTTAAAAGAAGTCTATTCTAAGTTTGGGAGTGAACAAAGTCTATGAAAATCAAACACCTCTTATTATCCTCATTAGCAACAACTGGGGCGATCGCGCTAGGCGCCACTGCTGCTAAAGCGGACACGGTGACTGTCAAAGCCGGTGATACGGTCAGTGAGATTGCTGATACCCACAAAACCACGGTTGCAGCCGTCCAAAAGTTGAACCACTTGAAGAACGTCAACTTAATTTACGTTGGCGACAAACTCAAAGTGAACAAGCACCAATCCGTCAAAGTCGTTCGTCCAACGACCACGACTGCAACTCAGGCAACCACAACGAACACCACCAGTAACGCAACTTCTGACTCTACCGCAAGCTCGACGACCGTTGCCAGTCAGGCTAGTGTCAGTTCAGTAAGCAATGCAGCCAGCCAAAGCAGTACCAGCCAAGTTAGCGCTAGTTCAGTAAGCAATGCAACTAGCCAAAGCAGTACCAGCCAAGCCAGTGCTAGTTCTGTAAGCGATGCAACCAGTCAAAGCAGTGCCAGCCAAGCTAGTGCTAGTTCGGTTACCAGCGCAAGTAGCCAAAGCAGTACCAGTCAAGCCAGTGCTAGTTCGGTTACCAGCGCAACTAGCCAAAGCAGTACCAGTCAAGCTAGTGCTAGTTCTGTAAGCAATGCAACTAGCCAAAGCAGTACCAGCCAAGCTAGCGCTAGTTCCGTAAGCAATGCAACTAGCCAAAGTTCAACGACGACGACGCATGCCGTTGCAACCAGTGCGGCTACTAGCCAATCAGCTACGTCTAGTGCAGCCAGTTCAAGCACAGCTAGTTCTAGTGCGGCTAGTTCCAGCAGCAGTGCCGCAACGACGGCCAGCTCAAGTAGTACCGCTACAACCAGCAGTACATCGACCAGTACTTCAACCAGCAGCACGGCGGAAGCCGCAGCGAAAGCTTGGATTGCTGCTCGCGAATCTGGCGGTTCATACACCGCAACGAACGGTATTTACTATGGTAAGTATCAATTAGGCAAATCAATGCTGAACGGTGATTACTCCGCTGCTAATCAGGAAGCCACTGCAGATGCTTACGTTGCCGCCCGTTATGGATCATGGGTTGCTGCCAAAGCATTCTGGCAAGCTAACGGTTGGTACTAATCCTTATTTGAATTTGAATATTGCCATCATTAACGATGCGCCAACCGAATCTTAACCGCCACTATTGTCATTCATCTGAATGTCAGTAGTGGCGGTTTTGCTTAGTAGGCTTGCCTGTTCATCATGTTTAAGCGTACTAGCGAACTTGCTCCTGTTATCCAGGATTCAGTCAAAATTCAATTGCCCTCACCCTTTACCAAATTCTACCCAAAATTCTGTTATACTAGCGCTATCAACTATGAAAACGAGGTTTATGCTCATGCAATTAATTCTGACAAACACCACTATTGACCAGCATACCTATTGGCTAGGTTCGACTGATCAGGGCCTCGCATTTGTCGGTAGTCGTGACGGTTCGCGCGACGAATGGCAGTCGTTTTTCCCAACCGCCGAAGCCGTCTATCGTCCTGATGCCAATCAGTCAGCCGCCCAGGAATTGGCCGCTTATCTCAGCGGTAACCGGCAACGATTTGATGTTCTGCTCGATCAAAGTACCGGAACAGCCCTTCAGCAAGCTGTCTGGCAAGCACTGACTACGATTCCATACGGCCACACGACGACTTACACGCAGCTTGCTAGCATGATTGACCGCCCCACTGCCATCCGGGCCGTCGCATCGGCGGTGGGCCGTAATCCACTATTAATCGTCGTCCCTTGTCATCGCGTTTGTCGCAAGGATGGCCAGCTGGGCGGCTATCGTGGTGGCTTGCCAATGAAACGCGCGCTGCTGGAACTTGAGTCACAGGTTAGTGCTTGCAACAACTAGTTAACTATGACATGATTGAATCAATCTAATGATTTAGGGGGGCAACACATGTTATCCATCACACATATCCATAAACGCTTTGGCGATGTTCAAGCGTTAAACGACGTGACGTTCGATGTCCATGACGGGGAAATCGTGGGTCTGATTGGTCAAAACGGGGCTGGAAAATCCACCACTTTTCATAGTATTTTGAATTTTCTATCTTTCGAGGGGCAGATCACTTGGAATGGTCAGCCACTGACGGCCGCCGATTATGATCAAATCGGGTACTTACCTGAAGAACGTAGTCTGATGTCCAAACTAACCATCACGCAACAAATCGTCTACCTGGCACGACTGAAAAATCAGCCCGCCAAGGTAATCAAACCTAAGATTGCCTCATGGATGGCACGGTTTGCAGTAAAGGGCCAGCCAACGGATAAAATCGATAAGTTGTCAAAGGGGAACCAGCAGAAGGTCCAATTGATTTGTACCCTGATCCACGAGCCTAAGCTCATTATTTTGGATGAACCGTTCAGTGGTTTGGATCCCGTAAACGCCGATTTACTCAAACAGGCGATTCTGGATGCGAAGCAACGGGGCGCGGCCATCATCTTTTCGAGCCATGACATGAGCAATGTGGAAGCAATCTGTGACTCCTTAGTCATGTTACGGAATGGGGAAACTGTGCTGAAAGGGACGATTGACGATGTCCGCGCACAATTCGGACGGACCCGCCTCTTCCTGACGACTGACTGGTCGGCGGACCAACTGGCTGCTCTCCCTGGGGTCACTGGCGTTTCTAAACAAGGTGCACGGCGCTACCGACTCGAACTCGCATCCGCCGATGTTGGCCCGAGCCTCTTCGACCAAGTCACGGGTGGCCATTATATTGAGGAATTCAGTCAGCAACCACCGACACTAGATGAAATTTTCCGCACGGAAGCTGGAGGTGGCCAACATGAATAAGACGTGGATCGTCACCTTCGAAACCTACTTACGTCAAATCAAATCTTGGAGTTTTATTTCGCTGGTCTTTATGCCATTTGTCTTCTTTGGCTTCGTCTTCGCCTTCTCTTACTTTGCAGCTCCAAGTGCCAGCAAAAGCGACATTGCCGTCATTAGCACCGATAAGGCCCTGCGCACAAGCTTCATCAAACAGAGCCAGATTGCGACGACTAAAAAATATCAGACGTTAGCGAGTGCTAAGGCGGCTACCAAGCGCAACGACATTGCCGGCTACCTCGTACTCTCAACGGATAAGCAGCAATTACGAGCCAAGTTTACTGGACCGAATGCAGTCAGCAGTGGCGATAAAGCCAAAATTCAGCAATTTTTAGCCACGATTCAGGGGCAGCGTAACCTGCAACAAGCCAAGCTGACGTCGAGCCAAGTCAAGGCGCTGGCGGTACAACCCAAGTTCACACAGGAATTGCAACGCCACGCCGCATCCGATAAAACGGCAAAAACGGTCTCCTTCTACATTGTAGTCTTCTTCGTCTACTTGATTTTGACCACCTACTCCGCCATTACGGCCCAAGAAATTGCCGCGGATAAGGGAACCAAAATTATGGAAGTCATCTTCTCAAGTACCACGCCACGTAAATACTTTAATGGTAAGATTTATGGTGTTTTGCTGGTCATCGTCACCCAGTTGCTCGTCTATCTAATTGGGGGCTTTGCCGTCATTCAGTTTGCCCAACGCAGCGCGCTGACCGCGGATTTCTGGGAACAGAATACCGACTTGATCAATCAGGTCATCCATAACCTGGTGTCAATCAACCTCCTATTTGCCTTACTGGCGGTCCTCTTATATACGATTGCTTCCGCCTTCTGTGGTGCCTTGGTGACGCGGGTCGCGGATGCCAGTAAAGCTGCACAGCCGGTCATCTACCTCAGTATGTTGGCCTTCTTCATGGCACTCGCTTTTCAGAATACACCGGATAATCTCTTCGTTAAGATTTTCTCGTATATTCCGTTCTTCTCGTCATACTTCATGCCGTTGCGGCTAATCAACGGGATGGCAACCATGCCTGCCGCAGTGATCTCACTCTTGATTCTGATTGCCACGATTGTCGGTAGTATGCTGTATATCGGCCGGATTTATGGCGGCTTAATGCTACAGACCGACGAACTCGGCTTCTGGGGCAATTTAAAACGCGGATTGAGTTTGAAGTAGTTGTCAGTAGTCCTTCACTGATAACCCGGTAATTTTAATATGAACCTGTTAATACACGTTTCAGCATGACAAATCGTCGAGCTGCAACGTGTTTTTTTGTAACCAGATTTGTCGACTGTCAAAGCTGTTATTATTATCCAATTTCCGCTACTCACACCGCGTTGCTTGTCTCCCATTGGTGCGAAGTAAGAAGCAAAGATTCGAATCAAGACACTGAGTAAGAAAAGTGTTGGGAATAAATAATTCATAGAAAAGACAAACAATCGTCAATTTTTGTTATGGGAATAAGTTCATAATGTATAGTTGCAGGTATGACTATTTTATATTGATGACTTCCAACTCACGCCAATTGCAGCTGCTGACCTTGTCGCGTTATCTGGAATACTGATAATTTTGCCAAAAATTATTGTAGCCGCATTATCAGTCGGATTATGAAAGGAGGTTAATTGTGCTGATCAACGCTTCAGCTGAAACATTAGACTATACTTTTTTTGGTGCTCTTGCATACCTCTTCATTAGTACCATATTACTAGGTTGCTTTCGCAATACTCGGGTTGCTGGTGGGCCTTTTGATTTAAAAATAAAACGCCAAGCACGTAAACGATATCTCGAAGTGCCTCTCAAACGTGACAAAAAGATTCGACGGCTTCGTAATCGCTACATTATTTTTGGCTGCATTGCTGCCTTTGGTTTTATAGCTCAATTTTGCATCACTTCCCTTGGTTATCCAATTGAATCAATAGTGGTAGCGTCAATAGTGTTTCTCTTACAATGCTATGCCAACCAATTCATAATCGAAGTTCGTAATTATTGGAAAAACCACGACCTGGAAATTCCAGGCGTGTCATTAATTCCTAATTGGGCTTTTAAATTACGTTTGGTGATTATCCTGACATCCGACTTTTCACAACTAATTATAGGGGTTTCTTATGCCGTTTATTTCATGAACTATGTCCTGCCAAATTAACTTTGACCGCATTCAGATATTCAAAAATAATTGAATTCGCCTGGTATGTTACTTCGAGAAGGAGCTGAACATGTCTCCGTTACAGTTGACCTTATTATCTATCTGGATGATTATTTTGATCATATTAATCATCAGCGTCTGCCTATCACTGTTGATACCTAAGGCATTCGTCTATGTCTCAAAGCCAATATCAAAGCAAGGTGTACGAAGTAAATTAATTGTTGGTCCAACAAAGGCGTATCGTGCTCAAATAAAAGTGTGTCTGATTTCAACTACACTTTTTCTGATAATCATATGGGCAGGTTTTTTCGCGCTATTAAATCGACATTTTATCCTAACACTATACTCATGCGCATTGGCTTCAGCTTTGTACATTTTTCCAGGTATCGTGACACCTTATTATGAATATTTGTATTGGTCCCGACCTAGAAATTTGGATTTTGAAGTATTGCCCCACAAGATTTTCAACAAACTACTGATTCTGAGGCTAATCCGCGCTGTTTGTCTAGTCCTGCTTTCCTTGTTGCCAGCTGTATTTCATTTTGATTTTTTGATGATTTTACTTCACATTCTCAATACCATTGTGGGCTGAATACCTTTAGACTATTTGTTTATACCAATTTCTGGCATGTTATTATTACCGCGAAAAGGAGGTTGAAACGTGTCCTCGCAAGTGATTTCCACTATGATTACCCTCGCCATCGTAACCGCTTTGTTCGATTTGGTCATTATGCTCGTTATACTGATTTTTCTGCACAGCATTAAACCAACTGGCAGTATTTTTAATATCAAGCGCAAGATTATCGCGCGCAGAAAGTATTTACATGAGCCACTTAAACATGACCATACTGTACGAAAATATTTCATATTAGGTTATGTCACGGTCTGTGTTCCCTTTATCTGCACAGCCTCGCAGCTTTCTACCGCCACTTATGATTACCAGGTTCCGCTCGCTGTATTAATATGTGTGTTCTGCCTTCTAACGTGGCGGTTCAGTCGAGCAATTGACCTCATTCGCAACTACTGGGAACAACCAGCGCATTCTCATCCAGAATTCGAATTAGCCTCAGAAAAGATTGTTTGGTTACGCGGACTCATCTTCAAAAGCGCGTTGGTTATTGGGATGATACTGAGTATTCTGATCGCGGTTGGAACCATTTATTTTGGCATTTAGCAACCTATGCTGCATCGTCAACCGCCCGTGAATCGTATCTTCAATTGTCGTGTTTACGCCAATGATTAGTCAATTATTACGAATACTTTCTCGGCTTGCTACCTACTGTTGGCTTTTTCTGGCATAGATACTACTAACACAAGGAGCACATTAAATGCAGCAAAACACTACGAGTATCATCATTGCGATAATTTATTGGGGCGCACTAACTTATGTCGTTCTTTTTGCTTTAACTGGCCCCCTGGTTATGACTCGATTCCGAATGAAAAAACCTTTTTCATTCACGAAAAGGCGCCGCTTAATGAAGTTATACTCACGTGTGCCCCTACAAGGACATCCAAAACAACAACTAGAAAATAAGATACTCAAATTCACTGGTCTTCTGATGATTTTGATGATTAGAGGACAATTGATCATAGCCGCTTATGGTCATGTGTATTTGGGTACAGCAAGCATGTGTCTACTGTGTCTGATCAACTGGCAAATGCCCAAGCTGCGGCTGTTTAGACGCAATTATTGGAAAAACAATCCCAGTTCTGAATTTGTGCTCGTTTCAGACAAGCGTTTTAAATTCGCTCAGTTTTGGATAAAAAGTTTCCTAGTCGTATTGATTGTCATGTCGATTAGCTACCTCATTTTTATAGTTAATTTGGGCACGAACTCTTAACTTTCCCCATATTGACATTTGACCTTATCCAGCCCAAAAACGACCAAGTGACCGCTAGGCAAAATAACTTGTGTAGCGGTCACTTGATCGTTTTTTAGTCGGGCTAAATGGTAGTTTATCCCCAACAATTCATAATAATAAAATTTTAATTATCAGCCAACGCTGCAAATTACGCCTGCTTGGTTGGGTAGATCGTAAATTCATTGACATTGACATCTTCTGGCTGATCAATGGCAAAGTTAACGACATTTGCGACTGCTTCCGGGCTGATGCCAACTTGTTGATAGAAAGCGGTCATGTTCTGCTTAGCCGTCTTATCCGTAATCGTGTGCAAGAGTTCCGTATTGATTGCCGCTGGATACAAGCTGACCGTTCGAATGTTGGTTCCTTCCTGGGCACTTTCCATCCGGATGACTTCCATCAAATTACGAACCGCAAACTTCGTGGCACCGTATACGCCGGCCCCCGTGAAGGATTTAATTCCGGCAACCGAAGACGTCGTAATGATTTGACCAGACTTCTGAGCGGTAAAAATCGGCATGACCGCTGCCACGCCATTCAAAACGCCCTTGATATTAATATCGATCATCTGATCCCATTCATCCGTGTGTAGCGCGCTGATAGGCGACGTCGGCATGATACCGGCATTGTTGAAAATGACATTCAGGCCACCGAATTTGGTTTGGGCCAAGTCAACCAGTGCTTGGACTTCAGCGGCCTTCGTCACGTCGGTCACTTGGTAGGCCGCTTGACCCCCGGCAGCTTTGATTTCATCAACCAAGGCTGCCAACCGGTCTTCGCGCCGAGCCCCTAGCACGACTTTGGCACCATGACTGGCTAACTGTTTGGCAGTCGCCGCCCCAATTCCGGACGACGCTCCCGTAATAACGACAACTTTATCTTTAACTGTCATTCAATCTTACTCCTATTCACCATAAACTTCTTTAATCAGCGCCATTGCAGACCAGGCTTTAGGCCAGCCAGCATAGAAGGCCAAGTGAGTCACGATTTCAACGGCTTCGTCCTTTGAGATGCCGTGATCCTTGCCCATCTTGAAATGCGCCTTTAATTGTGGAAAATCACCACTGGTCATGAGGCACGCAATCGTAATCATGCTCCGACCATGTAAACTAAGGGCACTTTCCCGTGACCAGACTTCACCAAATAAGACATCATCATTTAATGCCGCAAATTGTGGGGCTAATTGACCCAAGTTATCGCGACCTGCAGTTTGTTTTTCTGCCATATTGACTTCCTCCTCGTTTTAACTATTGATTGATATAGCCGTTAACGTTGTCTCAAAGACACCGCTAGTCTGCTAGTTTGGCATATGCAGCATCATCGACGGGTTCGAGCCATTCACTCGTCCCTTTTGTAATCGCGATGTGTGCGAACCAACTATCCTTAGTGGCACCATGCCAATGTTTGACACCGGGATGGATCGTAACGACATCACCTGGGTGCAGCAATTGTGCCGGCTTGCCATCTTCTTGGTACCAGCCTTCGCCGCTCGTCACTAATAGAATTTGGTAACCATTGTGGTGGATATGCCAGTTATTACGGCATCCGGGTTCGAAAGTCACGTTTGAGACGTTGACGTCGACCTGGTCATCTCCTGCCAACGCATTGAGATAACTTTGCCCAATAAAATATTGTTGGTAGGCGACGTTCTTTTCGCCTAAACCGAATAAACCACTGTTGTTTGTTGTCATATTAGAACACTCCTTGTCTTAACTTGCTTAATACCTCATCGATGAACCTAGCTTACAACTTAAAGTGCACTTTAAGTCAACCACAAAGTTTAAGCTTGCTAAAATAAGTTTTCGTGGTATGGTTAGTGCTAAAGTTACTTTAAATAATAACGATATCAAATCAATCAAAGGAGTCGATTCTATGGCCACCACTACCCCTGAACGCTATGCCATCGGTGATTTTGCCAAGGCAGTTGGACTCACCGCGCCCACCTTACGCTATTACGAAAAAGCTGGGCTAATTGAACCTCATCGGCTAGAAAACGGCCGCCGCTATTACGAAGCTGCGGATATTAACTGGGTCAAATTCTTGTTACACCTAAAAGGCACCGGAATGAGTATTAGTGAATTGCAGCAGTACGTTGCCTGGCGAGCGGCCGGCGACGAGACGATTCCACAACGCCTCGCGTTACTCAAACACGTTAAGGAAGATTTCTTAGTTCAGTTCAACGAAGTGCAACACCATCTCCAAATTCTGAATGACAAAATCAATTGGTATGAGGAAAAAGAAGCCGGCATTACGCAGGATCATGAAGATTTCAGTAGTTACTTACAACGCTTTGGGCATCATGAATAACTGCTAGCCCAATGATCACTGAACGCAAATAGCCCCGCCGTCGTTATCGAAAATTCGAAACGATGGCGGGGCTATTTTAATGTCTGGTTTTCAATTAAGTCCAGTCGGGTCGGACCTGATCGCGATACCGATACTCACATGGCCACGTCCACGAACACTCAGCAGTCCATCTATCATTGCAAGGCATCGATAAACGGACTGATGAATACTGCGCGATTGCTTGGGTGGTGCCTTAGCGATGCCGGCCTTGCCGCAACAACCCCAGATACCACTTTGAAATCTTCGGTTGCAATAACAGGCCAATCACGATGGCGAGGCCACATCCAACGTAGCCAGCAGTCGTCGTTCTGGTATATAGCAGGCCAATACCAATAATAATTAAAAACGTGGCCAGAAATTCTCGAAAACTTTTAACAAACATTGTCACCACACCTTTCTAAATCTGTGAGTCAGGCGCTAAATCAGTTGTATGACGTCCGGCTCTGGTTGATACATCCTGAGTCCGTAACGGTCACCACCCAGCTATCTTAGCCCCCCACTATCAATCGTATGTATAACGAAAGGAGCCACCAATTTGGCGCCCCCCCTTCGTAATCATGTTGCATCGTTTACCGCCAACGAATACCTAGGCGAGTAAACGGGTAATCATTTGTTGATAAATTTCAATAAACCGGCCGTACATATCCAAATCAACGTATTCGTCGACTTGGTGTGCGGTAATGTTACCTGGGCCAAAGACGATCACTTGCATATCCGGACTCTTAACAATGTACGATGATGCATCCGTCCCACCGGGTGCCCCAAAGTATGGGAGCCGTTGTTGCAAGACTTGTTCACCGACCTGCTTGGCCAATTGAACGAGCTGGCTGTCTTCCGGCGTATGAACGGGATAAAAGGAACTGGCGATGTCCATCGTCAAGTTCGCACCAGCAGCGTTGCATTCCGCGATGATGGCTTCCAAATCCTTGATCAGCTTATCGTTACGTAATTCCGGAATCGTCCGAATTTTGACCGACATTTCAGCGCTAGCGGGTACCGTGTTGACTTGTTCCCCACCACTGATCAGCGTCACAACTGGAACTGTCGGACCCAAGACGGGATTGACCACATCCTTGAAGCTGTCAAAGTACGCCGTCTGTTTCTGATAATAAGTCATCAACATGTCGATCGCATTTTGACCAATCGTTGGCATTGAACTGTGCGCTGCGACCCCGTGTGCCTTGATGGTATAGGTCAATGATCCCTTGTGGGCAAGTTCAATAAAATGTTGTTCGGTCGTTGGATTAGCATCCGCCATCCGTTGCGCAGTCGTTCCGTCGACACCTAACATCGCTTGAATCGACTTGGTCAACAACAATTGTTTGTCAGCGCCACTCGGTTCTGCACAAATCAAGGTTTGTAAGTCATCGGCATAGCCTAGTTCAGTCAGTTGTTCCGCGCCTAAGTGGTCGACTTCTTCACCGACCGTAGCTAACAAGCGCACCGTCCCGTGAAGCGGTACTTGTTGGTCATGCAGGCTAATCATCGCAAAGACTTCTGCCATCAGACCGGCCTTCATATCCGTCACCCCACGGCCATACAACCGGTTATCCTTAATAGTTGCGGCTAAGGGATCGGTATGCCACTTATCAGCGTCACCTAACGCCACCGTATCTTCGTGGCCATCCAAACCAATCACCGGCCCGTTGCCATCCCCGATTTCGGCAACCAAGTTGACCCGTCCCGGTGCGTACGTGATGGTCTTGGCTTCGATGCCATGTTGCTTGAGCAAAGCCACCAAATAATCGGCAACTAATTGCTCATGGTCATTCACCGTATTCATTTTAACAATATCGCTTAATGCCTTTACAGCCGCTTCTAACTGCGCTGTTTCCGCCATGCCGTTCATCCCCTAATCATAGATAAATTAAACTGTTCCAATCAATTTAATTATACCACTTCCATTCAGGACGACCGTCATCAGGAACACCTAATCAACCGATTTTAGCGCATCCAGCATATTGACCCGTTTGAGCTTCCAATGCATCATGGCCATGACGAGTAAACTGAAGGCCAGCGTCAACAGTGCCGAATAGATGTAGCTCAGCGGATGAATCGTCGGCGAGAACATCAGCGCGTTGGTTTCCGCCGTCTGCAGGATATAAGCATGTAACCAATTGCCCAAGAAGCAGCCGACCAACATTCCCAGTACCGTTAGGATCAGGTTCTCACGGAAAATGTACATCGTGACTTCACCGTCATAGAATCCGAGCACTTTGATCGTCGACAATTCCCGAATACGTTCAGAAACGTTGATATTCGTCAAATTATACAAGACGACTAGCGCTAAGGCCCCGGCAGAAACGACGAAAATCAAGACGACTAGGTTCATACTGTCGAGCATCTTAAAGTTCGTGGCTTTCTCAGTGCTCATCAACGTCACATTTTGAATGCCCGTTTGCTTCAACAAGCGGTCAGCGTAGGCGTTCTGTTGCTTGGTCGACGCGTTCTTGAACTGCACGTAATTCGTGTTATACACTGGTGCCTGCTTGAAGATCTGCCGATAATACGTCGGACTCATGTAGATAAAATGATTGACATAATTTTCAGCGATCGCACTGACGCGAATCTTTTTCGCCGGTTGCCCCGCGACTTTGATCGTCAACTGGTCGCCAGCTTGAACGCCATACAACTTGGCCAGTTTTTCATCAATCACCGCACCGTGAGTCCCCAGCTGAATTGCTTGGTGACTCTGACGATGCCGTAAAACGACAAACCTGGACAAGTGCTGTTGCGCTGCTGGAATACCAAGGGTCGCCGTCTGTTCCGCGACGCCCGCTTGTTTGACCGTCACCTGCTTGGCCTGCAACTTCATGCTGGCACGATAGGTGGATCCTTTGCTAATGGCACGTCGTTGCTGGGCGGTTTCTTGCCCACTGCGCGTCACGACCGCATCATAGTGCCACAACTGATTGAATTGCTTGACACTAATATCGCCAATCGAGTCCTTTAACCCAAACCCGGTAATCATCATTGCCATACAACCGGCGATACCGAGGACGGTCATCAGTAGTCGCTGTTTGTAACGGAATAGGTTCCGAATCGTAATTTTATGGTTAAAACTCAGCCGCCGCCATAACCACCGCCAGCGTTCTAGTAGCAGCGTTTTACCCGCTTTGGGTGCTCGTGGTTGCAACAAGCTTGCCGGTAGTGCCCGCAAATCGACTCGCAAGACGACTAGCGCGGTCCCGAGCGTGCATAGCAAGGCGATTACGAGTGCAATCACAATATCCAGCCAGATATACTGAACGTGGATGGCTGGCAAGTTATACATACTGCCATACGCTTGGGCGATAAACCGTGGGAAGAAGTTGACCCCAAAGGCAACGCCTAGCGCGGTCCCAATCAGTGCGGCTAAGCCACCGTAGACCATGAACTCGCTCCCAACGGCGGTGTTTGAATAACCTAATGCCTTCAACGTTCCCATCTGCAAACGGAGCTCCTCGACCATCCGCGTCATCGTCGTCAAACAAATCAGCGCCGCAATGGCGATAAAGAAGAGTGGGAAAACGGTCGATAGGGCCACGACACGCTGCGTATTTTCATGATATTCCGTATAGCCGGGATTATCCGAGCGATCCGTGTACAAATAGGTCGGTGCTTTGATGGCCGCGACCTTGGCCTGCGCCTGCTTCAGCTGAGTCTGGAGCTTGACCAGTTGCGCGGTTCCAGCCGGCACCTGACTTTCTAACTGCTTCGTCGCTTGTTGTAACGGCTTGATTTTCGCGGTCGCTTGCGCTTGCAGTTGTTGTTGCCGCTTTTTGGCTTGCGGCTTGAGCCAGCGTTTGAGTGCCGCCGTATTCTTCCGATTCAAGCGCCGATATTTCGCCGTATACGGCGTCACACCGCGTAAGTTTTTAAACTGGACATCAATTCTCGTAATCACACTAGACTTCAACACTTGTGGCCGGACGTAGACTAAGTAGTCCAACGTCCCCTTCCCCACATTTGTCACGCCCCGGTCCGTATTCTCGACATAGGTCGGTGAGTTCACAAAGCCGACCACTTTGAACGTCCGGCGGGTAAATTGTTGGTTCCGTTTCGTCGTCGAACTGATTCGATACGTCGACCCGATTTTCAACTTAGGCTGTAATCGTTTGGCCTGTGCGTCCAAGACGATTTCGTTGGCGTGTCGCGGTAAACGGCCACTGACAACCCGCAACTGATTCAAACGTTGGGTCTTCGGTAATGCCATGACACGGATGACCTGACTGTTGGTCAACTGATTCACATCGACATATTTGGCCGCTTGATAAGTCAGCTGCGAGCGATGTTTGGCCAACACTTGCGTATCTGATTTCGTCAGCCCCAGCGTCGACTGCACGCTATTCGTCGCAAGCTTTTGTTGCTTATAGTAGTCATTAGCGGCCTGCGACATATCGGGACCCGTCGCTCGAATCCCAGTATAAAAGGCCACCCCAAGGAAGATAATGAGTAGAATCGACGCAAAACGGGCCTTGGAGGACCAGATTTCACGCATGATCGTTTTAAAGTAAGCTGCTGTCATCACCCTCACCTACCATTCAATCTCGGCAAGCGGTGTCGGGTGCGCGTTATGCTCAATTGATTGGACGTGCGCATCATTAATTCGAATCACTTGGTCACCCATCTTAGCAATGGCGCTGTTATGCGTGACGATAATAACCGTCGTTTCCGTCTCCTTGGCCGCATTTTGGATGACTTGCAAGACTTGCTTCCCGGTCTTATAATCCAAGGCCCCCGTGGGTTCATCACAGAGTAATAACTTTGGATTTTTTGCGACGGCCCGCGCAATCGCGACTCGCTGCTGTTCCCCACCTGATAATTGTGCGGGGAAGTTGTCCGCCCGCTTCGTCAGGCCAACCAGTGCCAACGTTTCATCCACATCGCGCGCATTCTTCGTAATTTGTGACGCCAATTCGACATTTTCGCGAGCCGTCAGATTAGGGACTAAGTTGTAGAATTGAAAGACGAACCCGACTGACTGCCGGCGATAAGTCGTCAACTGACGAGCATTCATTTTTGCAATATCCACACCATCAATCAAGACCTCGCCTTCCGACGGACTATCCATCCCACCTAAAATATTCAGCAAGGTTGATTTACCAGCCCCACTTGGGCCCAAAATGACGACCACTGAACCCTGTTCCACTTTAAACGAAATATCAGTATTCGCGTGGGTCACCTGCGTGCCAGTCAAAAACATCCGGCTCATCTGTCGTACATCAATATATGCCATTAAAATTCCTCCATCTATATGTAATTGCTTGCCACTGTCCTATTGGTTGACCCGCAGTGCTCGTTAGGTCAAGGTTATTTTACGCTGCTGGACGTACCGATTAGATTGCATGCGTTGCTAGTCTTCGCATTTTTCCTAGATTGGTCACGTGCTTCTGAGGACGCTTTCAATTCAGGTCTCGACTGCCGCCCGTTTAGCTTATCCAAATCAACGTAACCTTTACGTTTTATGATACCGTACTTTTGCGATTTCCGCGCAAGTTTTCAACCGTAACTTGCATCACCCCGCGGTTACCCGTACAATAGCAACAACGATTCCAATCACCGACACAAGCCCATACCGGGCCACGACAAAGGAGGCATTTCATGATTGCAGAAGCCGTTGCGACGGTCCTAATGTTGATCATCTTCATGGCAGGCTTTACCTATTTTCTCAATAGCCTATTTTTCCGGCGCATCGAAAAACATGATGCCGACCGGAAACGTGAACAGCACAAACACCGTTGACTCAGCGTTTACTGGGATAGTGTTAAAGGCAACAACCGCCAGAAACAAGACGAATTAGTGTCAGCCTGCAATTGTAGGTCCGTTCTACACCGGCTTCCACTACCACGGACAACACCTGTCCCTCACTCAAAACGGATATTGATTAAAAATAAGCCCACCAAGTCAGACAAGCATTAATTCCTTACTTGTCCGATTTGGTGGGCTTATGTCATTTTCACTAAACTGCCGCAACGCTTGCTATGCAGCTCAGCGAACTTGGCAGCTATCCGGTGATTAAACGATAGCCTCATTTTCCTCATTCAACTGGTCACAGTCGATAATCAACTGACAAACTTCTTTATCCGGCGTCAACTTCATCGAATATTTACGTCCAAACTCAATCATGGTGTGGTGCGCTTGATGTAATTCTTCCGGTGCCATGACGCTGACGATTTTTTGCTCAACCTGCAATGGCGTGGCGGCTTGGTCCACAAAGTGTAGGCGCTTGGAGATTGCTGAAACGTGCGTGTCGACGGCAAAAGTTGGCTGTTCAAAGACGTCGCTCAGGACCACGTTGGCGGTTTTACGACCAGCCCCCGGGAGCGCCATGATCCCTTTCCGGTCAGTTGGTACGACGTCATTCAAGTCTTCATGCACGATCCGGGCCGTTTTAATAATATTACGGGCCTTATTGTGGAACAACCCAACCGATTTAATGATGGCCTCAACATCAGCGAGGTCCGCCATCATCAAGTCTTTTGGCTCCGGATACTTCTCGAATAGCACCGGCGTCACCTTATTCACGGAAACATCAGTCGCCTGTGCGCTCAAAATCACTGAAATCAAATACTGAAATGGCGTCCTTGAATCCAGCGACCGGCCCACTGGTCCAATTTCGTCTTCCATCTGATGAATCGCCCACACAATTTGGTCATCTTTTAGCATTGGTCTTGCCGCCTCTTTCTGATTGATTGATTAAGTTATATTTTACGGCTGTTGCGGGGTTCTGTCTATTGGTTTAGCGGGTGAGGTGAACCGGGTGTCCGTACATATGTCAGACACTAATACGGAATTAGCTTTTTTGAATACAATTATCGCGGATAACTGTATTCATTAATTCAAGTTATGCATCTATTTGCAATGTCTGTTATGCTAATTATAATTAACAAACCGAACGATTATTGAGGAGTGGTTAAATGCCTGCTGATGCTAATTTAAACAAAACCGTCTTACATGTCTTTAAAATTATGGATGCACTCAATGCTGCAGACAACTCTCTGGGAGTTAGCGAATTGACAAGGGTCACTGGTCTACCTAAAACCACAGTCTTTCGACTATTAGGAACGCTAGAACATGTCCATGCGGTTACCGCTACTCCAAATCAGCAGTATCATATTGGTCCTAAAGTATTAGCTTACGCCAAGAGTGCTGACCATCAAAACAGTCTGGTGAAGGTTGCATTGCCATTCATGAAAGAATTTGCAGCTACTACTCATGAGAATATTAACATTGGCATTCTTTACGAAAATCAAGTGTTATATTTGCATTCAGAAGAAGGGGAACAGTTTAGTCTTCAAGTCAACTTATTTCCAGTTGCACCACTTTATTGCAGTAGTATGGGCAAAATTTTTTTAACTAGTTTCTCTAACCCTGAACTTACTCAGTATTTATCCCAAACAACACTCAAACGCCGAACCGTTAATACACTAACAAATGACGAACAAATTCGTAACGAGTTGCAAAAGATCACTCAAACAGGACTTTCATATGACAATGAAGAATACGAATACGGCTTAACCTGCATTGCCGTTCCATTGTATAAAGACAAGGAGTTAATCGCCGCAGCTAGTGTTTCCGGACCCACTTCACGTCTAAAAGTTCGCGGTTGGGAGTATATTCAGGATAGTATCGTTGAATTTGGTGAAACGCTGAGCAGCATCCTTTAATCCCCGAAAGCCCAGTCTAAATCATCATCTAAGTAGAGTGCCATGCCGATTTTTTAACAAATCAGCATGGCGCTTTTATTTATTTTAAATTCACTATTGCAAAATAAATCACAAAGGAATACACTTATTTTGTTATTTGGAACAGTGTTCCATTTTTATAAATAAAGGGGTGTTGCATATGCAAGAATTAAGGAAATATAAGTTTGGAGATTTTTGGAACCGATTACTTTCCGGAGTTGCGATGGCCATCGTCGTTGCTGTAACTCCAGGTGCAATTATTGCGCCTTTTATAACTGGGTTGGCAAAAACTAGCGATTTTTGGCTATCTATTTACAATGCGACCAATATGGGAACATATATCGTTCCAGTTGCTGCAGGGATTCTTGCTGCTAGTCAATTTAATTTCACAATGATTGAAAAGGCAAGTGTTGCTCTGGCTGCTTTTGCTGGCAGTGGTTCAGCAGTGTATTCAAAAGGAACTTGGTCACTCGTTGGGATGGGCGACTTGATCAATACAATTTTAGTTATTGCAATTGCCATCGTCGTCATTTTTTTGATTAGAAATTACGTCGGTAGTTTCTCAATTATTTGGGAGCCCATCATTTGTGGCTCGCTCATTGGCGCATTTGGCATGTGGTCCTATACCTATGTGCATCTTATTTCAATGACAGTCGGTAATATTCTTAACTCCTTCACGACGTTACAACCAGTTCTATTATGTACACTTATTGCAATGTCTTTCGCAGTGATTATCGCAACTCCCCTATCAACCGTTGGGCTTGCATATGCGATTGGTATCAATGGCATCGCAGGTGGTGCGGCATCAGTTGGGGCAACTGCTTGTTTCATGATGGTCGCAGTTGCGACATATAAGGTCAATGGAAAAGGCGTTTCCTTTGCAATGTTCTGGGGATCCGTAAAAATGATGCTAGCTAACTTTGTGAAACATCCACGAATGCTACTCCCGATTGCAGTCGTTGGCGGCTTAACTGGCCTCACAGATTCGTTTATTCAAGTTAAGAATGCATCCGAATATGCTGGCTTTGGTCAGCCAGTTGGTCCCATTAACTCTTTCACCTATATGACCGGGTCTGTAGGTACGAACATTTTGCTATTAGCATTAATATATTTCATTTTGCCAATTTTATATTCACTCATCGTGTATCTGATTTTCAAAAAGATGCCAAAACTTTATTGTGATAGTGATTGGCAAGTAGATTTGAATAAATAATTTGGAGGTATGGAAGTATGAAACTACTTTGTTATGCTGTATCGGATTTAGAAAAGCCCTATATCATGGCCTGGGCCCAAAAAAATAATATTGAGATTAAAATGGTCACAGAAGAACTAAGTTACAAGAATGTCCAATTAGCTCAAGGCTTTGACGGTGTGTCTTCTGAGGGAATCACACCTGTTGATGAACGCGTCTATCAAGCTTTCGAAACCATGGGCATTCATCAATTAGCCATTAGACAAGTCGGGGTCGATAACCAAGACCTGCTGGCCGCTCGTAAACACCACATCACGATAACCAATGTCGCTGCCTATTCACCACGAGCAATTGCAGAAATGGGTGTCACTCAAGCGATGTATCTGCTGCGGAACATTGGTATTTATCAGGATCGAATGGCAAAAGGTGATTTTACTTGGGATGAATCGACTATCAGTACAGAAATCTTCAACTGTACGGTCGGGCTAGTTGGTGTTGGACATATTGGTGGCGCTACAGCTCAAATATACCGTGCGTTAGGTGCTAAAGTCTTAGCTTATGACTTAACATACGATGCGTCACTTGAGCCATATGTCACCTACACTGATTTAAATACCGTGTTACACGAAGCTGATATTATTTCATTACACACACCACTATTCCCTACCACTGAAAACATGATCAGTGAAGGCCAATTCAAAATGATGAAATCCACTGCCATTTTAATCAATGTTGCACGTGGTGGTCTCGTTGATACGACCGCACTAATCAGCGCTTTGCAGCATCATGAGATTGCTGGTGCTGGTCTTGATACATTGGCCGACGAATTATCATACTTTGGTGAACACAAAAATCCATCTGAATTACCTGCGGACTATGAAACTTTGAGTCAAATGCCGAACGTTTTAATTACGCCACACGTGGCATTTTTCACCAAACTTGCAATTCGTAATAGTATCGAAATTGCACTGAATGATGCTAAAACAATAATTGAAGGTGGAAGAAGCCGGAATATTGTTAGCTGATAATTAATTGATTAACCGTTTTATACGCAATGACATTTATCAAACCCTCAGTTAAGGCCATAGTTATCGCTTAATCTGATAACTATGGCCTTAAACTGCAACCAGCTTGCCGTGAAACAAGTCTTATATTTTCATTCATCTGGCCAAAGTTCTAAAATTCCATATGATTACTAAATTTGGAGCAGTACCCCAAACCAGCTTTGGGTCATCATGCCGGTAAAACTGAGTAGTTGCCTCTAGATTCCAAATTAAGGACATTAGAATAGCTATTTTATACCTAATCGCGTACGATAATTAGGTAAGTTGCCACAAGTGATTTTCAATAAGGAGGCGCACCATGCCAATTACCACGACACAAACTGACTTTCGCAGCCATTTGAAAGCCTATCTTGACCAAGTGACCGATAAAAATCACACTGTGTTAGTTACCCGCTCAAATCAGCGTACAGTGGCCGTTATCTCTCAGGAGCAACTCACCACGCTGCTCACCGCGGTCAGTGCTAATAAAGATTCACTTGCATATGCCGTTGCCCGTGATAAATTGATTGACATGCAGCTTTTAGCCAACGATCCGGCAATTGATAATCCGCAAGCTTATTGGGAGCGTTTAAACCCTACCAGTAAACAATAATGCCAGTGACTTTCGAGCACGTCGACCATAAAAACGGGCTAATCCAGTCGTCTTTCGACCTGAATTAGCCCTTTAACTTTACCAATCGACTAGTTTTCATCGTCACGGTCCGCAAAGTAAGCCGCGCGCTGTTTGGCCCAATAGTCGTGGTCAGCGGCGGTAATTTCGCGTAAAACGTGGCACGGATTGCCGACTGCCACCACGTTATCTGGAATATCATGTGTGACCACCGAACCGGAACCAATCACGACGTTACTTCCAATCGTGACGCCCGGATTGATGACCACGTTACCGCCAATCCAAACGTCATCACCGATTGTAATCGGCCAGCCGTATTCCAATTCTTCCGCACGAATCGCCGCATCGATTGGATGACCGGCCGTATACAGCCCAACGCGTGGCCCCATAAAGACGTTGTCCCCAATCGTGATGCGATTAACATCAACGAAAATCGCGTCATAATTGGCGTAAAAATGCTGACCAATCGTCGTATTCGTGCCGTAATCGGTATGAAACGGCGGTTCAATGTAGCCGCCAGCCCCGATTTTGTGAAACATGGCCGTCAATAATCGTTGCCGTTCTTCCGGCTGTTCTTCCGTGGTTTGGTTGAATTCCCGCACCAGTCGTTTGGCCCGATGATTCTCACGGCTCAATTCAGCATCGTTAGCAACATAGAGTTCGCCCGCCAACATCCGTTCTTTTTGTGATTTCACTTGTCCCGCTCCCTTATCGCTTCAGTATGATTATCCACAGCCTATCATAGCACGAGTCATCACCCCTGATTGGTCAATTTTGAAAGCAGCAACGCCCATTTTAAGCAGTTGAGATAACTTTTAAAGCTTTTTTATACTGCTAAATTTTCAATATCGTTTATAATAAAGGGTATACACACCATTAAGGGAGTTTTAATCATTGAAAACATTTAAAAATATCATGAGTTGGGTGGTGCCGATTGCCATTGGGCTGATCATCGCCCTACTGATTCGTCAGTTCTGGTTCACGATGGTCAAAGTCGATGGGACTTCGATGCAGCCTAACTTGCAAAACAACGAACGCGTTGTTGCCTTCAAGACGAGTAAGATTAAGGCCGGTTCCGTTGTGGTCTTTGATGCTTATGGACTCGACCCGAACCAGACTGATAAGAAAGCCGTCTACGTCAAGCGGGTGATTGGGATGCCCGGCGACACAGTGCGCTATACCAGTTCTGGTAAGCTATACGTCAACAACAAACTCGTCAAGCAGACTTATTTAAAGAACAATTATCAACAGACGACCGGCTCGTTTATGTCGAATAGCCACAGTCAATTCACTGGCTGGACGCTCAACAGTCTGAGCCATGACCAAGGGTGGGCTAAATCGATCACCAACAACAAAGTTCCTAAGGGTTACTACTTTGTCATGGGTGACCACCGCAGCGTCTCCAACGATAGCCGTTACTGGGGGCTCGTGCCTAAGAGCAAGATGATTGGGGTCGTCAAAGCCTGGCCTTGGCAAAACCGCAAGCAGTACATCAATAATTATCAACCTTAGTTTTAAGGATCTGACAAACAAGTCGCCAATTGCGGCTTGTTTTTTGTTATATTAGAAGTATCTTAGAATGTTAGGAAGTTATTTATGATAACCAAAGTAACCCGCTACTTAAGCTGGTTGATTCCAATCATCATCGGGCTGGTGATTGCATTACTGATTCGCCAATTCTGGTTCACGATGGTCAAAGTCGACGGCGATTCAATGCAGCCTAACCTGCAAAACAATGAACACGTGGTCGCTGTCAAGACGAGCAAGGTCAAGCGTGGCAATGTCATCGTCTTTCATGCATACGGCGTTGACGCCACCGAAAAGGACCGGAATGCCGTGTATGTGAAACGCGTCGTCGCAGTTGGCGGTGACACCGTCCGTTATACACATGCTGGTAAGCTTTACGTGAATAACAAGCTGGTCAAACAATCCTATCAGCCAAGCCGGTATCAATTAACGACTGGCTCATACATGGCAAATTCTCACAGCCAATTCACCGGCTGGACGTTAAACAGTCTGAGCCACGATCAACCCGCTTGGCAGGTCAAGGTGACTAATAATCGCGTGCCCAAGGGTTCTTATTTCGTGCTAGGTGATCACCGCAGCGTCTCTAATGACGGTCGTAGTTGGGACTTCGTGCCGCAATCAAAAGTGATTGGAGTCGTCAAAGCCTGGCCTTGGCAAAATCGCAAACAATACATCAATAATTATCAACCTTAGTTTTAAGGATACGACAAACAAGTCGCCAATTGCGGCTTGTTTTTTGTTCTCGATTATTTCCATACACACATCATTCATGTATCGCCACAAAATTATCATGGCACCAAAAAAGCCGTAAGCGTTATACACATACTTACGACCACCATTAGTTTTAATTTGTCCACAGGGGATAACTTTCGAATTATTTTCCGACTTATCCCCCACTTGTTCATAACCGGAACAGTCTGCCTAAGATTGATTCTTAGCATTCCGGTCGTGCAACCAAAAATACCCACAAACAAACGGGCTCAACGGCACTAAAATCAGCGCCATCACGATATTTTTAAAGAAGTTGATGAACTCATCCATGAAGTCACTCTTCGCCTCAACTTGCGGCGTTAGTGCAGTCGGTACTGGTTTCGGCTTAGTGCGCTTGGCGGCAACTGACCATGGCCGGCCAGAATCCTGTATGATCTGGTCATCGTCCGGGCGCGTCGATTCAGGTTCTTTGGGCGTTTTGCGCCAGACTTGAAACACACGCGGCCAGCGATATTTCACGATTGGAAATAGGACCAACGCACAAATAATGCTATAAATCACCAACGGATTGAATTCCAGCACGATGTGATTGACTTCTTGGCGCGCGGTGAAAAACATCAACATAAAGACGGCAATTGCACCGTAAAACCAACTAATTAACAAATTACTCGCTTTCCACATGGGTTGTCACCTCCTCAATCATTGATTGGCGCAAACGCACCATACTTTTGCACTGGATACCATTCTCATAGATTGGTGCTGGATAGTTATCCACAAAGTAGTCGACCCAAACATCGACTAGTTCAAAGCCGGCACGTTGATAAATCGCCAGCTGCCGTAATGACGAATTACCGGTGCCAATTTGTAACTCACGACAAGTCGGATCCTGTCGACAAACAGCGATTGCCGCGTTTAACAGTGCCTTGGCAATCCCCTGATGTTGATAGGTTGGAGCGATCGCAATCGATTTGATTTCACGAATTCCTGGCCGCTCGTCTGTTAACAGAATGGTGCCAATAATCTGGCCGTCCTGTTGATAGCCATAACAAGTCGCTATCGATAAGTACGTCCTAATCTGGTCCCACGACGGGTCCGCCGCCAATAATAACGCCCGTGGAATCTGCGAGGCAGCAATCGGCCGAATGCTCATGAGCGGCGCCGTTGTTGATGCCGCTGATAGCCATTACCCCAGCAGACGTACGGAATAATGACCGCAATGATTGCCAGTGCATACTCGCGCACCGTCAAGTCCATCGCGTTGACCAACACCAAATAAGCCAGCAAAATAGTCCACAAAACTGGCGCAATCCCGCCGACCCAGAAATGGCGACTGGCTGTAAAGACATATTCTTCTAAGATAAATACGACAATCGCCACGACCCCTAAAATCAATAGTTGCATCGTGCCACTTCCTCACTTGTGATTAAGCTTGCTTGTTAAGTTGCTGCAACATATCCACAAAACGTCCCGTGTTTAAGTTATCCACATCCTCGTCAGAATAGAAGATGATCATTTGTGAACGCTGTTCTGGGGATAAGTTGGCTTGCGACCCAAAATAGACTAAGTAGACGTCCGCACGGTGGTCCGTCAAGCTCTGACCATAATCCGTGTCGAGCGTTACCGTGAAGTCCTTCCCTAATTGTTCTGACAATGCATCCATGAACGCTTGCACGTTCGCCGCTTTGGCTGTTTCCTGTCCTGCAACCACACTTGTAATAATATTAACTTGCATCCGAAAAACTCCTAGTTAATTATTTTAAACTCAATTTTCACCCTAGCGCATTTTCCCGTAAATCGCAAGTCACGCGTTATCCACAGTGGACAACTTAGTGGCTGGCTTGCAATGTAAACTTATCCCCTGTATAAGTCACCACGGCAACTGCACTCGGCGCAATTTCTTCACGGGTCGCCATACTGCCCGTTGCGAGGTAGCGAATCATCCGCATTGTTGCGGAATCCACGACCAGTAGCGCTGTCCCCTGGTCACGCGTCGCTGCCACGACTTCTTGTAAGCCCCCCTGATAGCGGGTCCAAAATTCAGTCCCACTTTCTGCCAACCCATCCGCATCATGATCGTGCAGCAGTGTCTGCAATTCACTCGGCGTTTGGTCGGCGGCAAAGTCCGGCACACTCGGATAGCCCAGTTTGGTCGCAAAACCAGACCACACGGCTGCCCGTTCTGTGCCTTCAAACCCACCATAAAATGGCGCACGTAATGCCGACAATGTCTGTAACTTAACCGCTTGCGGCTGAGCATTTAAAATCAGTTGCGCCGTCTGAACAGCCCGACTAGTATCACTCGCAAAGGCCGCCTCAAATGGTGTATCGGCGAGCTGCTGTCCAACGGCCGCACTCGCCTGGACGCCAGCAACAGTTAGCGGTGTGCCACTCCAACCCTGGAACCGGTCAAGTTGATTAAAGTACGTTGCCCCCGCAACGACTAAGTATAAGGTGATAGATTTCATGGTGAATTCTCCGTTAGTTTTTTAGATTATTCAACTATTTTAGCATAAAAGCGGAGGCGGACAAACGGGTCTTTGTGACTAGTTTGGTGTGAATTTGAGTAGAAAGTTGTGCTGGCTGGCGCATAGCTGCTATACACAACACATAAAGGACACGACAGAGGTGGTCGTGTCCTCATGTGCAGCTATTAAAACTGGTATTCACTAGTCTGGTTGGTCTTCTTATCATCCACTAATAAATCTCGTCAAACCTCGTGTCCCATCGCCGTATATCGAGATATAAATCCCGCACCGAATCGAATAATTCCAGCCGCAATAATAACAACTGACATCTGGTAACCACGCCCCAAGATTAACCCACCGACCCATGATCCCAATGGAATTGCGGCGTACGATACCATTCTAGTGACGGCTACGACTCGTCCTAACAGCCGTTCGGGGACCGTTCGCTGTCGTAATGAAAAGTACGTGACAACATTCAGTGTTCCAAAAACATTAATACTTGCTAGTATCAACCCAATATAAATGAAATTATGACTGAATAGCAGTAAAAAAGTTAAGCCACCCGCCCACATCGTACTGCTCGTCAAAACGACGCCAGCTTTGCGATTAGTTATTAGTCTTGTCGAAAGAAGCCCACCTAACAATGCCCCGATACCAGCAATCGTCATTGCAATCGACGTTTGAAACAATGAATATCCTAGCTGTTTAATCATATAATACATGTAATTAGCTTCAAACATATTCAATGCAAAGTTAGTGAAAAAGAACATCAATGAACCGCTTAAAATAACGCGTTGCTTGATTGTATAGGCAAAACCCGTTTGTAGGTCACCCAGGATACTGCTGTGACTTCGCTCAGCTATCCGCTGACTTGGCAACCAACATAATAGCAGTGCTGCAGCTAAAAATGACCCAACATCCACTAACAGACCAGTATATCCGCCAATCAAAGTAATAATTGCACCACCTAGCAAGGGACCAACCACTGAAATACAATTTTCAATCGTTTGGATTGTTGCATTAGCAGCCACCAAGTAGTCATTAGCCACCAATTCTGGAATAATACTCTGAAATCCTGGATGGGTCAACGGATCGACTGAAGCCAACAAGAAGATGGCAATATACATGAGCGGATAATTTAATTGACGCTGCCATAAGACGCTCAGCAGCAATAGTGCCAACCCGCTCGCGATGAAATTTCCAAAATCAGCACATGCTTTTTGGAATAGTTATCCGCAACAACCCCACCAATCATGGAGAAAACAATCCAAGGGATAAACGAAACTCCAAACGCCGTTGCAGCATGATAAGCTGAGCCTGTCTTCTGTAGGATTACAACAGGCAAGGCCAGTTTGTATAACCAATCGCCAATACTTGATATTAAAAAGCTTAGCCATAAAAATCGAAATGCTGATTGTCGCATATTAATCACGTTCCTATTCGTCCAAATTGGTCTGCCAGGGCGCTTGGCTGACTCATGCTTACCAGATTCACACCACGCGCCACCATCTCGCAGTTATGATAAACTGATTAACGAAAGGAAGCGCAAAATTTGCGTATAGGACAAAAAGATGACTGAAATCGGTGAAATCTATCGTGATTTTCGACTTGGAAAACACGTTACGCTAAAAGATGCTAGCAGTGGCATCGTCTCACTAGCATTTTTATCTCGCTTTGAACGCGGGCTTTACGATATATCGTTCAATCACTTATTAGAACTACTGGACCGGATTAACGTGCAACTATCTGAATTTGAATTCATGTACAATCAGAGAAATGATACAACGACTGACTTACTTCCTACTTTTCAGCGAGCCTTTCAAGCTGGAGATACTGTCACCCTGAAAAACCACTTATTGATTTGGCAACGCCAACAGGGGAATTTTGCAGAATTACAAGTGATCCAGTTGAAAATGATGCTCACGATTCTGGGTAATCCACTAGTTTCACAAACAGACATCCGTACGCTTGAAGAACACTTCAACACCATTACCAACTGGACTTTTTTTGAGCTTTATTTATATGGACATTCCCTGCAATTTTTTGATAAAAATATGGCTGTCAATTTATTCAAAGAGTTATTCAAGAAGGGCATCTTTTATGACAATTTTCGCTCAGACTCTTTTTCGATGCTTTTCTACATTCATAACAACTTAATTTTGTACTTAATTGACCAAAAAGATTTAGCCAACGCTCATATTTTAGTGGATTCACTTAGTCGCTACTTTGAACATCATGAACGCGATTATTACCACACCGCACGACTGTTCAACTTACAAGGATTAGTCACTTACCTGAGTGGTGACCATTCGCTCGGGTTAAAGTTGTTGCGACGCGCAAATGTGATTACGTTTCTCTGCAATCATCGCAGTGGCTTTCTCGAAAATGAACACAACTACTTAACCCGCTTCTTATCAGCCGGTGAATTAGAGACAATCTTCGACTTTTCAAACCTCGAAGCACTTTAACTAATGTGGTCAACCAGCACTTTTACTCATAATTGACGGAACAAGTCGTTCAGATCATAACAGCGTTTCGGCACTTGGAATAACGTGGCCGTCGCTAGTATCAGCGTGTTAAAAAAACGAGTTATTCAGCATTTCTCCTGAATAACTCGTTTTTTATAAGGCTATTTAGTTGCACGACGCATCTTCACACAAATCCATTGATCGACAAACACAGCTGTCAACAATATTGTTAATTCTCAAACCGGTCCCACTCCCGATCTTCCTCGAAAATACTATCGCGAAAGCCGATCCAGTCAGTCGGGTTAGCGAACAGCTCCTGATGAACCGGTGTCAAAGCTAGCGTATCATCCATCTGATGGCGCTCGTACCGGTCACCCACTGTTAGTCCCAACGCTGCCGGCAGCACAACGCCCACATCATGACCCATCTGACGAATCTTCACTTCCATCACGCGACCACCCTTTCTGGTCAGGCCCCATGTTACCACGGCGGAGAAACCCGAAGACACTAACGACAATACGATTAAAACAAAAGGGCCGGTCTTCACCAGCCCTATTGAACAATGCTAAATTAATCTGACCTACCGAATGACTAGTACCGAAATTGGTGCGTGCTTTGCCATGTAGGCCGCTTGCGACCCGAAATACTTGCGGACACCGTGCTTGGCAACCGAACCAATCACTAACAAGTCCGGCTTCAAGGCTGGAATCACCGTTTTCACGATAGTCTCACCTGGGTCACCTTCATCGACGACTGCGTTGACATCCGTCACACCGAAATCACGTGCTAACTTTTGATACTGCATGACGTGTTCTTCTAGATCCTTACGCTGGCCGTGAACAAAATCCTTGCTCATGGCTTCGTAAACGTTCATATTATCCTGTTCCAAAATTGAAACGATGGTCAACTTGGCCCCGTCACTTTTGGCCCGGTTAATGGCGTACCGGAACGCTAACTGGGCATCATCCGAATCATCAACACCAACTAAGATGTGCTTGAATTCCTTAGGACTCATCTCTGACATCTGACTCCACTCCCCATTCTCTGATAATCTGACTACACCCTTATTTTCATCAATTTAATTGTAATTGTCAATTATGACTGCGGGGTATTTTCTTTTAGGACGCGCGCCGGATTACCCACGACGATGACGTTGTCTGGAAACGAGTGCGTCACGACCGCGCCAGCACCAACAATCACGTTATTACCTAGCGTGACCCCCGGTAAAATCACCGCGCTACCGCCGATCCAAACATCGTTGCCAATCGTAATTGGCGCCGTCCGTTCAGCTTCCGTCCGCCGCACAGTCGGATCTAGTGGATGGGCTGGCGTGTACAAGCCTACTTTGGGGCCAAACTTGCAATCATTGCCAATCGTGATCAGGCCTTCATCACATAATGTGACCCCATGATTGGCGTAAAAATGGTTTCCAATGCGAATGTTGACGCCGTAGCTAAATTCAAACGTTGGTTCGACAAAGAAACGGTCACCGACTGAACGTAACAGACTTTTGACTTTGGTATTACGTTCATCATTATCGGCAATCTGGTTATATTGCATTAGCTTGTTTCGAACGTCTCGCCGCAGCTGCTGGAGGAGCGGTGATTCCAAGTACAGTTCGCCATTAATCATTTGTTGGTACGCTGAATCATTATCGATTTCCATGTTTAACTTCCTTTAAATTATGATAACTTAAGCATACCACACTGCCAAAATTTGCTGTATGATGGTTTCAATAAACCTATTGAAAGTAGTGGTTCCATGCAGTATGCAATTTTTGATCTCGACAATACCATTCTTGATTTTGACCGCGCCGAAACGGCCAGTTTGACTGCCGTCTTTCAGAATCACGGTGTGCCTAATATTCCGCAAGCCGAAGACGATTATCAAGCCTACAACGAAACCATCTGGCGTCAAATCGAACAAGGTGGACCGCGAGATACCTTACTAGACCAGCGTTTTGAAGTCTTCTTAGCGACCCTTGGCATTACCGTCGATGGTCCGAGCGTCCAACAAGAATATGACCAATTGCTGGCCCATAGTTACCAAGTGATTCCAGGCGCACGTGACCTGTTGCACACACTGAAAGATGCTGGCATGACCTTGCTAGTGGGCACCAACGGCATCAAGCATACCCAGCTCAGTCGTTTGGCAGGGGCCCACATGACCCCTTATTTTGACCACATTTTCATCTCTGAGAGTGTCGGTTATGCCAAACCCAACCCCCACTTTTTCCAAGCGATTCACGCGCAGTATCCTGAAATGACGACCACCAATACGGTCATGGTCGGTGATAGCCTGCGCTCTGATATTGCCGGCGCGGCCAACGTTCAACTGCCGAGCGTGTGGTATAACCCACAGCACTTGTCCAATGAGTCAGCCATTAAACCAACTTATACTGTGAATAACTTTACACAGCTACAAAAACTGTTATTAACAGCTTAACCACCGTTAACTATTGTCAGTGTGACTGTCGACCGGCCATCGTCATTTTGGTTCATGAACCTAGTCATCACTGAGGTGAATCTCAAACATGCCTTCAGAAATCCATATTGCCGGTTTCTGAGGGCTTTTTTTGTGAGATTCAGTTGGTCACGATTCCCGATATGCAGGCGTTAGCTGATTTTGGAAATACAGGTACTACTAAACCTAAATCAATTTTTGCCTTAGAGGCTTGAACTTAATACTTGCAACTGCCAGCAGCATAATGACGACCAGTACAATCCCCATTCTGACCACAAAGTAAGTATCAATCGCATGGTTAACCAGGTTTCGCGGCATTAACAACAAGGTCGGCGACCAAGACTTGAAGCCATTGGTACCATTCAATATTCCGGCAACTAAGACCAACACTTCAATCGTAATTGCTGACAAAAATGGCGATGACCACCAAATACCAATCACTGCACCGACAATAACCAAGGCCACGATAACGACCATGTTCAAAACTAGAAGGGCCAAGGCATTCCCAACGTCGATTTTGCCATCAAATAATACAAACGTCATATAAAACGCACATGCCCCACCGATTGCCATTGATACGGCAGTAACAGCGACCCCCATCATCACTCTCGGCATAAAAATCTGTCCAGCCGACTGTGCACGAGTCGTGTAAAATAACGCCAGCGATTTGTTCTTCCCGAGATAACATTTTGACGCCACCAAAAATACCAAGATGAATAACACCAATTGTTCAACATTTTTAAAATAGGCTAATAGAACCACTGGCCAAGTTGGGGCCGACATAATGATTTTGGCGGAATCACCACCAAACTGTTTGAGAATTTCATCAGCAAAATACGCAGATAACGGTGCGATTATTCCAGACACCGCACAAATAATGAACGCAACAACGAAACTTTTACTGCGATACCATCTTAAGACCTCCAACTTCATTCTTTCCCCTCCCGTTGCAACACCGCATCTTCAAACGACCTTTCCAACGTCATTTCGTGCCTGCCTAGGTATCTGATCTGAGTGGCCATTGGTATCATCAGTTGTAAAATTTTAGATAGTTGGTCGTCTGGAAAAATGACCTGCTGATTTTGACCATCCCACTGAACCTCAGCCCCCTTATGACTGAGATAATTGAGTGTTGCCTCACCAGCTTCAATGTCTCGAAGCGCTAATGTTGCCATGTGATCATTCACCGTTATGAAATCTGCTGCTGGCCCTTCATAAATCAACTGTCCCTTGTTCAACACAATTAGCGACGTTGCGATTTTTTGAATGTCGCTCAAGATATGACTTGAGATGATAACTGTTAGTCTGCGAGAAACTTCTGTGATGATTTTTAAAATGTCGGCTCGTCCAAACGGATCCAGTGCACTGGTTGGCTCATCCAACAATAACAACTGTGGTTCTAACACCAATGCAGCCGCAATTCCCAATCGTTGCTTCATACCACGCGAGAAATTCCCGGCTATTCGGTAACGATGTTCAAACAGTCCCACCTGTTCTAAAGTCTGCGTAATTTTAGCGGCATTGACGTCTTTTCCAGCCAATCGCAAAGATTGTTGCATAATTTCAAACGCACTCAGATATGGATCGAATTCGGGCGTATCTGGACAATAGGCAATGTGTGCCGTTTCAGCAACGACAGTCCCTTCAAAAAGGCCAATCTGCCCAATAAATGTATTGAGAAGTGTCGTTTTTCCAGCCCCATTCGGTCCGATTAAGCCAATCACACCAGCAGATTGTTCAATTGAAACGTTGATATGATCGAGCGCCAGAAAATCTTTAAATTTGACAGTTAAATCTGTGGTTTCAACGATTTTTTTCACGCTTTTCACCTTCTAGTTGACGTCCTAACACATAATAAAGTAACCCGCCGAGCGGTACTGAAAGGCAAATGACAAGGCCCCACACTAGCTTAGGCACATATTTGGTTGTCTTGATAACATGCGTTAAATCATACAAAAAGTAACCGATATAAATCAGGTAAATTAGAATTAATGGGACTAGGATTTCGTAAATCATCAGGTTCCTCCTCAGTTTTCAAAATTAATCTGGTGACCTAAATTTTCATAATTCTGAATGCGCCGATTTTTCGGCCTTTCAGCAGTGCTACCTAATTTGTCTTTATGGGAATTGTTATACCCGAATGCGCACCATAACGACATTTGTTGGACAATGTACTTTGCACATGCGACTTGGCACTGCCGCTATCTTCACAATCAGCGACGTTATTCGCGATCAACTCATCGTCTAAAATCGTTGCACATCGTACAAATCAGTCGTCAACCATTCTTCACCAGTGATATACTGATAGCATACAATAATTTTCAGAAAACTGACCATGAGGTTGTGTATGTTTAACATCTGACACAGATATGTGACATCGTCAGTATTTAGGAGGCCCCCGAATGGAACTTGGTGAGACTTTAGAATTCATTAGACGGAATAAAAACATTTCATTGAAAACGCTCTGTGGGACAACGCTCAGTCGGCAAAACTATTATCGAATTGTTCACGGACAGGTCAACACTTCCATTAATACGTTCAAATTCATTCTGGATCAACTCCACGTGAATTTCGACGAGTTCTATTTCATCAAGAACAACTTTCGCCAAGACAAAATTTTTGCTGATATGAACAAAGTCAAAATTTTTTTTGACAAGGGTGATCTAAAATCGCTGGATAAAATGATTGCCAAATACCTAGAACTCAAACAGATTAACCAATCCTATCTTCATATGTACTGTCTGATTAATGTTTTAAAGCATAAATTAAGCAATCATGCCAGCGGTCCTTGTGAGGCACTACTTCGTGATTACCTCACCAATGTTGAAACATGGACGCACTACGAAACCGTCCTTTTTAACAATTGTATGTTCATTTTTTCAACCGAATTCATCGATGTCACACTCTCAAAGTCCTTGCACAATCTAAGTATGTATTCCACACTGAGAAAATATGGCAACGAGTCATTTCGAATGCTGACCAACGTTTTGATTCTCTTCATAGAACGTGAAGAGTTTGAACGGGCCACTTTTATTTTGAATAAGTTACACCAAAATAGGCTGACTGACGATTTACTGTTTGAAAAAGCCTGCTTAGAGTTTTTTGAAAACGCCATGCTGTTGGTGACCGGGGAAACGACAAGTGATGCGGAATGTCAACGGATCATCAATCTTTTTCGCGAGTTAGGTAGTGATGGCTTAGCGGTTATTTTTGAACGATACTTGCAGAAAGTCCGTCAATAAAATGTTGATGAACGGCTCCTTCATCCAGATATATGACGGTTGTTCTGGTGAAGGAACCGTTTGTTTTTTTGCGAGACGTGGTCTGATTTCTACGGTATAAAATCATGATAGCCATCAATTTCACTCAACATCCCGCTGGATATAATCGCCCATCAGCATCCGTCACCCGCCTCCAAATAATCAGACACAAAAACGGCACGATTCCCACAAACTAGAATCATGCCGTTTTAGCAATCCAACCGGGCTCTAGCTGACTTTCATCAACAAGCGAGCCCTATTCATCAATCTGAACAAAATGCGTATTACCGAGACCGCCACCGACTTGCATCACACAACCGCCATGGCGGAGTTTGCCGAGATTGACCGGTCGAAAGTTCAATGGCCGCACGAGCGCCGTGAATTCCTTCTTGGCAGCCACGTCATCACCCGCATAGAACAAGACTCGCTTGCCAGGACCATCGACATGGCCGTCCATAAATTCTGGTGGCAGCGTGTTAAACGCCTTGATCACACGGGCATTATTAGCAGCCCGCGCTACCACTTCGCTCCCGGTAAACGGTGCCGTCTTGATTTTCTTGAAATCAGCCGTAAACTGGTTGGTTGCATCGATAACGATGCGCTGATCATAGTCAGCAACCTGTCCTAATACCGTTGGTGCTTGCTCAAATGGTACGGCGAGTATCACTACCGGTTGTTGCAACGCGGCTGCCACTTCTACAAAAGCAACGTTAGCCGGAAATTCTGCGCGCCGTGGGGCCAAACTAGCAGCACCACTGTGTCGGCTTAATTTGACTTGGTGATCACCCCGCGCGAACGTTTTAGCTAACACGCTGCCCACGGTTCCGGCACCGACAATTCCAATTTCCATGGATTTCACCACCCGTTCCTTCAATTTTGATTTGACGCAACACAATGACGTCGTTGATTCTGCCACATGCAGTCAAATCAGCTTATCTCAATGATAGCGAAATCCTGATAGAAATGCACCCGATACGCGCCAATTAGATTTAGGCCTGTGTCCGTTGATACGCGGTTATGCCGGCTTTTAGCCGCTGGAGGCCATCCGTCAACGTACTTGTCGGGCAAGCCACGTTTAACCGTAAGAAACGGTCGCCATCCCCGCGGTAGACGCCCCCAGCGGATAAAAAGAGCCCCGTTTGCTGGCGAATAAACGTCGCTAAGGCCGTACTGTCCGTCGTTACCTGACTGACATCCAACCATAATAGGTAGGTGGCCTGCGCTTCAATTAACCGGACTTGCGGTAATTCAGTCGTCAGGAACGTCTGGACTTGGCGCTGATTAGTCGCTAGTTTCGTTCGCAACGCATGCAACCAGTCGTGGCCCTCGGTATAGGCCGCAATGCTAGCGGGAATTGCAAACGAATTCGGCTCTGCCAGCTCATCGTTATTAATGCCGCGACTCACTAACGCCCGCACGTGGTCGTCCGGAATAATCAAGGTCGCCGCGTGCAATGCCGCCACGTTGAACGTCTTGCTTGGTGACACACAGCTGATACTGTTATGTGCAACTGGCTCCGTCAGCGATGCAAACGGCGTGTAGTCGTTACCGTTGAGTGTTAAGTCACAGTGAATCTCATCCGCGACGACCAGCACATGATACTTCAGGCAAAGTTCCCCAATCCGTTGCAGGGTCTCCCGTGACCACACGATACCGATTGGATTTTGCGGGTTACAGATAATCATCATCGTCGTCAGTGGATCAGCTAACTTGGCCGACAAATCAGCCCAATCAATCGCGTACTGGTCATCCTGGCTAACGAGGTCACTGCTCAAGGTGTGCCGACCGTTATTTTCAATCGAATGATAAAAAATATTATAAACGGGCGCCTGCACCAACACGTTATCCCCGACCGCCGTCATTTTACGAACGATCGATGAAATTGCCGGAACAACGCCGGTACAGAACATCAACCAGTCGGCTTGGGGCCGGAAATGGTGTTCAGTGGCCCACCAGTCAGCAACGGCTTGATAATAGGCCGTGGGGACTTTTTCGTAACCGAAGACGCCGAATTGCGCACGTTTGGTCAACGCCGCTTGAATCGCCGGCGCAGTCTGAAAATCCATGTCCGCTACCCACATTGGGAGTTCGTTATCAGCGACGTCCCACTTGACCGAATTGGTGTGGCGCCGATCAAGTACAGTCTCAAAATCAAACGGCATGCGGTGCACGGCTTTCTTGTTCAACGCTAATCAGCGTCTGATGCGGGTCGATTTCGGCATCGTCCATGATGATTTGACCGATGGCTTGCGCATGAATACGGCCACTAATTGGATTCTTCACGCTATCAATGCTGGAAACGATGTCCGCATCGATATCCCGACAATATTCAAACGCTAAGTCGGTATTGAGCAACGTACAGTTCTCCAGCTTGACGTTATCCATGTAGCATAGGCCCTGGTCGCTTTCAATCGTACAGTTGACGAAGCGAACGTTCTTAGAGTTCCAGCCCAGATATTCACCGATAATTTGTGAATCATAAACCGTCACATTTTCGCAGTTCCAGAGCGCATCCTTGGTCATCAACGTGGCGTTGTGGATTTCAACATTCTTAGCGCCATCAAACGCATAGTTACCAACCAAGTTGAAACCATCGACTCGAATATTCTGGCTATTCATCCCAAAGTAATCCCCAGCCGCTTGCACATCCGTCAGGGTGATATCCTGACAGTTCCACAAGGTTTCTTCCGCATCAGAGAAATGAACGTGGTCTAACTTGATTTGGCTGGCCCGCCGAAAGAGCTTAGGCGCCTGCAACGTACTGTTCGTAATCGTGATGTCCTTGGTATACCAGATGCCAGAACGAGACATCGTTTCAAATAATCCACGGTCGACCGTCACGTTCTCGCTATACCACAATGGATATTTCCACTTAAAAATGGGTTGATTCAGCTGAATATTGCGACTTTCCTTTAACGGCGATTCACCGTCCGCGAACGTCGTATTGTTAATTTCGAGGTCGCGAGCTTTGAATAACGCCCGTTCACCCGTCAAATAGTCTTGATTAATTGTTTTCACTTAAACTAGCGCTCCTTTGTTATCAATCAGTGTCACTTGTCTAACTTATTAACCAGCCTCAGAGGTCAAGTAGTCAGGTCAGCTCGTTCTATTACCACACGTCATTGGGTAAAGCAATGACAACGGCACTTGCAGCACCTATTAATCAGTCTAAGACTTCAAGTTAACTTTAAGTCAAGCAACTTGTGCCATCGTCACGTGCATTTTGGCAAAACAGTACCACCGAAACGTCGTCCCAGACGACCGCTCAAAGTCTCCATCAGCAACGCCCAGCGCTACTGACCCGAATACTGATTCCAATTATGTTCCCGCGAACGATTTTTCGCCATCACGCCTTCCAAATCGTGAGGTTGATACGGTTCTTCTAAGTAACGCACTTCAGCCGGCGTCAACTGGAGGTCCGCTGCTTCTGCCACTGCGTCCAAATGGTGCGGTTTGGTCGCACCAATAATAGGGGCCGTGACACGCTGTTGAAGCCAGCCCAGATTAATTGCGGCCATCGAGACGTGATGCCGCTGTGCCAGTTCTTCAACGCGCGTAATCACAGGTTTATCAATATCGATTGTCGCGCCATACTTCGTCTCAGAGAACGCATCTTGACGCCGTCGCGTCGTTTCAGTGCCAAACGGGTGCGCTAAGCGGCCACTCGCCAGTGGACTATACGGCGTGGTTGCCAGCTGATTTTCTTGGGCGTAAGTAAATAGTTCGCGCTCATCTTCGCGATAAATTAAATTATAGTGACTCTGAATAGAAACGAATTGCGGGTAGTCATACTGCGCCGCAAACGCGTTGATCTGTGCAATCTGCCAAGCATATGCATTTGAGATGCCCAGATAGCGGACCTTACCGGACTTGACGGCTTCGTTTAACCCAGCCATGATGTCGGCCATCGGTGTGAGCCAGTCCCAGATATGGTAGACGTACAGGTCAACGTAATCCGTCTGCAAGTTGGCCAAACTCTGGTCTAGCGAACGCAAGATGTGTTCACGGCCGCTAACATGGTCATTGATTTCTTGCGTCGTTCGATTAGTGAACTTGGTTGCGAGAATCACCTGATCACGGGGGAATTGTTGTAGCCCCCGCCCCAAGACACGTTCACTCGCACCCGCTTGATAAACCGGCGCGGTGTCGAAAAAGTTGATGCCTAAGTCAACCGCTCGTTGTAAGACTTGGTCGGCTTGTTGTTGACCGACTGCCCACGAGCGCTGGTTAATAGCATCCCCAGTTCCCGTACCAAAGCCCATGCAACCGAGTGCAATGGACGAAACTTGTAAGTCTGACGTGCCCAATTGTCGATATTCCATCTGCGATAACTCCCTTCAACGTCTGCTGATAAGTCTATTTAACCGCGGTTATTGGCCAACGTAAAATGCTTTGTTCAAATAGTCAAGTATTACTAATTTGCATAGTTCGCGTGAATCTAGTTATTTTAATCATTAATCAGAAGCCAAACGATTAGCACGGGCAGTCGCAATTCACAACGCAATCACCAACGAAGGCCCCACTCAGAAGTTTTTGCTTCTGAGTGGGGCCTTCGTTTATGATGATTCACCGGACTTGCTGGTCAGGCTAGCATCTATTCGAAGGAACGGGATGATGTCGTCTAGCTTCAGAGGAAATTCCGTCCCTTACGTCAAATCCAGCCAATCCATATCTGGTCATTGCTATCAACGACCTACTTCAACTTGACCTTGACCTTCAACTGTTTTGGGCGTTGGTGGTGAGTCATCAACAGCCGCAACCCGACCTTCCACAAGGTACTCATGACCGTCATGATCACTAACCACGATACTTTTCGACGCATGCGCCATCACCTCGACTTATTTTGTCTCGAGCATACCACAATTAACTCGCGTGCGCAGAATTTTGTAGCTGAATCATGTCGTAATAGTAGCCATGTTGTTGTAACAATTCATCATTGGTCCCGCGCTCCACGATTTGACCCTGGTTCAAGACTAAAATCAAGTCTGCGTTTTGAATCGTCGATAACCGGTGGGCAATCGCAATCGTCGTCCGATTTTCTTGAATCCGGTTCAAGCCAGTCTGAATCATTTCTTCCGTTTCAGTATCAACGTTGGCCGTGGCCTCGTCTAGAATCAGAATTTTAGGATCAGTCACGATCGTGCGGGCAAATGAAATCAGTTGTCGTTGACCAGAGGAATAACTCGCGCCCCGCTCAATCACGCGTGACTGGTAATTCTCCGGCAGGTCGTTGATGAAATCATCCGCCTTCACGAACCGCGCGGCAGCTTGGACTTGTTCGTCCGAAATCTGGTCGTTGAACATGCGAATATTAGAATTGATATCGCCATAGAACATGAACGGCTCTTGCAACACTAGGCCCATCTTCTGTCGTAATTCTTCAGCCGGATACTCACGAATATCTCGGTCGTCGATCAATACTTCGCCGGATTGGAATTCGTAGAACCGCATCAACACATTGATCGTTGACGTTTTTCCACTCCCAGTCTGACCGACCAGCGCCACCGTTTGACCCGGCTCCGCGACAAACGACACGTCTTTTAATACCGGGTGTTGTCCGTCATAGGCGAAGGTCACGTGCCGAAATTCAATCTTGCCACGCGTGATCTTGGCGGTGGGGTCAGCGTGTTGTGCTGGGGCAATCGTTGGATCATCCATGACTCGTAAGACCCGCGACCCGGCAACGACCCCGTCTTGAAAGTCCGACAGGTTATCCATCATCGACGTCATTGGGTTATAAAAATTATTCAAATAAGTAATAAAGGCGTAGACCACCCCGGCAGCCACGTAACCGTTCAGGCCCCGAACCCCAAAGATACCGAGCACCATAACGGTTCCTAAGGCGTAAAACAAGTCAATGAGCGGACTCAACAACAGTGAATTGGTTCGAATCATTGCCTGCCGGGTTTTAAAATAAGCATCATTGGTCTGGTCAAATTCGCCATTGATTCGGTGTTCTTGGCGGAATTGCTGAATCACACTGATGCCCGTAATCGCTTCACTCAGCTTCGTATTCAGCTCACTGAGCCGCTCCCGCATCCGCCGATAGACCCGCGAACTGTAGCGTTGGTAATACCAAATCGTCACGCCCAAAAATGGCATGAAGACGAGTAGCCACAGCGCAATCTGCGCATCCGTCAGATACATCGCGACAAATGAGGAAATCACAGCGAAAAAGGCCGTAAATAGCGTGTTAAATAACGCCCAAAAGTTAGAAAATGACATCGTATCATTGGTCAGCCGCGATAGAATCGAGCCGCCCGGGACTTGGTCAAAGTAGCGCATTCCCATTCGGTGTAATTTGCTAAACATTTGGCGCCGGACGTTTTCTAGCATGTACTCCGCGCCCATGGTACTACTGAAGTTCTGCACGAATTGCATCAGGGCGCGAACGACCATACCGAAGAAATACAGGCCGGCAAAGTACCACATGATTGGTACCGTCGCGTTGCCTGTCTTGAGGTAGTGGTCGATAAACGTCTGCAAGACCCGCGGCAAATAAATATTAACGACACTGATTAGTCCGGAAAAGACGATGGCCGCAATGAAAAACCATTTGAATGGCTTGGCATATGGCAACAGCCGCCGAATAACCGTGAGTTGTTCCTTAACAGGCATTGAACGTGCCCATACTGATTGACGTTGCGCCATTATTGCACCGCCCCTTCCACTTTAGTCTCCAATTGTTGTCGCTCAAACATCTGTTGGTACCAACCCTGCTGAGCCATCAATTGGGTATGAGTCCCGCGTTCGACCACGTGACCCGCATCTAAGACAATAATCTCATCGGCATTCATCACCGAACTCAACCGATGAGCGGCGATGATGGTCGTCTTATCCGCACGTTCGGCTTTTAAGTTTGCCAAAATCTCCGCTTCAGTCTCAGCATCGACCGCCGATAACGCATCGTCCAAAATCAGCAATTCGGGGTTGATCAGTAACGCCCGCGCAATTGCCAATCGTTGCCGCTGTCCACCCGAAAGCGAGATTCCTTCTTCACCAACTTGGGTGTCATAACCAGCTGGCATGTTCGCAATCTGACCATCCAAATCACTCTTAGCAGCGACCGCTTCGACCACGTCCTGACTGACACTCGGGTCCGCGAACCGGATATTCTCCCGAATCGTGTTCGAGAACAAAAAGCTGTCTTGCGGCACATATCCGATGGCTGGCAAGTAACTATCCAGCGCGTATTGCTTAATGTCATGTCCGCCATAAGTAATCTGACCATCATACTGGTCAAATTCCCGCAAAATCAATTTCATGATAGTTGATTTGCCAGCGCCGACCCGTCCGACGATTCCGAGGGTTTGGCCCGCCTTCAACTTAAAGTTGACGTCACGCAAACTAGTCCCGGCGTCATTCGGATAGTTGAACTGGGTGATTTGATACTGAATATCACCGTGAGGCCGCTGTTCAATGCCGCGTTTGGCATCCACGATCGCACTCTGTTGATTCAATAATTCCATGACCCGATCATACGAGGCGTTTCCCCGTTCCATCGTATTGAAAAGCATTCCGACTGCAAACATCGGCCAGACCATCATCCCTAGATAGGTGACGAACGAGACGAGATTCCCAATCGTAATAATGCCATGGGTCACGTACATACCGCCGAGAATAATCGTCGCACCATACGATAGCGCGATAATCATCGTAATCGCGGGATCGAACAAGGAGTCGAGCACGTTGACGTGGCGGTTGATTTTAATCGTCTCGTCAATTTGTTGATTAAAATCGGCTACGTCGGCTTGTTCCTGTCCTAACGCCTTGATGACTTTAATCCCACTGATACTTTCCTGAGCCTTATTGTTCAAACGCGAAAAGGCCGCTTGGGAGGCACGAAACGCCACGTGAATTTTTTTACCTAAATAACGTGACACGACCGCTAATAATGGGAAGGGAACGACCGCAATCAGTGTCAAACGCCAGTCGATCAGCGTCATCATCGCAATCAACGTCGTCCCACCCGTAATGATGGAGTCCGCAAATTGGAGAATCCCGCCACCAGCGACCCGTTCGACCGCCGTTAAATCATTAGTCGCATGCGCCATTAGATCCCCTGTGCGATACTTCTGATAAAAGGTCGCATCCATCTTCATAAAATGCCAAAAGAGGCGTTCCCGCAGCGTCCGTTCCAGACCGGCCGCACCACCCCAGATGGCGTTGCGCCAAAGATAGCGTGCTAAGTATTGACCAATGGCGGCCGCCCCAATGATGCCCAGATAAATCATTAAGGACCGCGCTGTTAAGTGGTGTTGGTTGATGCCATCGACCACATCCCCGATAATTCGCGGTGGAATAATGCCAATAATTGCTGTTAAGACTAGCCCGAGCACGCCCGCTGAATACAACTTCCATTCGCGCCGGAAATACCAGCCTAGTTTGATAAATATGCTCACACCGCACCTCCTGAATTTTAATTAAAATTTAATGAAACAACATTTTATAATACCATACTTAACCAAATCGCTTTAATGATAAGTTCCAATATCAGGGCAAAGTGATTGCGCCGCTGTGAAAATAAGCTTAAACTAGTAACGTTAACGGGACGGTCCAGGCGATCGTCCTTTTATATGGTCAAATTCCACCGTCGCGCAGCACATTGACGGCACTCGCAGGCGGTGGATCATTGGGCGCCATTCGGTGATGGTCAGCGGCAGCTATGCGGACATTTCGACCGAATATCGCGCCCATCGGCCATCACCGGCATGACTGGTCAAGTCGCGTGAGTACTTACTTAACAGGCTTGACTACATGTCCGATTGGGCTTGGTGAGCTGTCCAAAATACGCCAATTATCGATTAAGGAGTGTTTAATTGTGTCTGAACCAAGTACCGTTACTTTAAAAACGAAGCTCGCCATCCTATCCGTTGGCCTGCTCTCTTTTGTCGGTATCCTCGTGGAAACTTCCATGAATGTGACGTTTCCCACGTTGATCAAAACGATGGGCGTCTCGCTCGATACCGTTCAGTGGTTGACGACCGGCTACTTATTATTGACCACCATCGTCATGAGTACCACTGCGTATGTGTTGAAACGCTTCAACCCGAAGCCCCTATTCTTATTCGCCGCCCTGGTTTGTCTTCTCGGCGGGATTCTCTGCTGGATTGCCCCCAGCTTTCCGGTGTTATTGACCGGTCGGCTCTTACAAGCAATTGCGACGGGGATCTCGATTCCATTAATGTTCCAGCTGATTTTTACTAACGTTCCACGGAGCAAGCTCGGGACCTACACGGGGATGGCAAGTGTGATCGTGTCGCTAGCCCCGGCGTTAGGACCGACATACGGTGGTGTCCTGACGAGTATCTGGTCATGGCGCGCTATTTTCGTGGGCATCGTTCCGATTTTAGCGTTGCTGGCCATTCTTGGCGCCGTCAACATTTCCGGTGAGGCGCTCGGCGTTGGTGACAAGAAGTTCGACTTTCTGGGTGCCTTCCTCTTAGCCGTGACGTTCACTAGTCTGTTATTTACATTCAACAACGCCGGAACGCACGGTTGGTTGTCACTGAACTTTAGTGGCTGGTGCCTCTGGAGTATTGTGATGATTGCCATCATGGTCACTTACGCACTCAAGGGTCGTCGTAAGCTGATCGATTATTCGATTTTAAAACTGCCCGTATTACGCCTCCGCCTGTTCAACTACTTTGGCCTGCAATTTATCAACATCGGCTTATCATTTGTCTTACCACTATTCGCCCAAACGGTGCTCGGCGCCTCGGCGATGATGGCTGGCTTGATGATGTTGCCCGGTGCCATCGTGGGGGCCATCACCGGTCCAATTGCGGGTAAGATTTATGACAAGCAAGGTCCGACGATGCTGCTGACCTTCAGTGCGATCATGGCCAGTGTCGCTCTCATCCTATTCTGGTTGACCACCGACCACTTTACCGTCGTCTTGATCGCCTCAATTTATGCGTTGCTCCGAATCGGCTTTAACACTGGATTTGGGACCGCAATTTCAGATGGAAGTACCCGCGTGCCGTTACCGCAAAAGTCAGACCAGAACTCCATGTTCAGTATGATGCAACAGTACGCTGGCTCAATCGGGACCAGTATTATGTCCGCCGTAATTTCCGGCTATGAAATTCATCATACGACGGTCACTGGTACGGTGATGGGTAGCAAGTTGGATTTCATCCTGTTATTCATCTTGGCTATCGCCATTTTAGCCAGCGTCTTGCGCGTCAAGCGGTTGGAAGCAGCCCAACATTAACACGAACCGGTCAGATAAAATTACTAATAATACGACACAAAAGCCCAGGTTATTCGCTGACCTGGGCTTTACGTTGTATGAATTTTGATTGGTTGAGTCTTATCGGAAAGGCTATAGAAACGGCCCAAATGTAAAATGAGTGGCAATCAAACCATGTCCAATATTCAAGTTGCGCAGCTCTTTTTGACTGAGTGATTTTAGCTTGTCGTGGATAAAACCATGCAGCATTCGGTTTTTCGGCGGCAATCCCATCGGAACGATACAATCCTTTTGACAAGTCAAATAGATATCAGTAGCAGCCTTGATGACGCTTTTGCCATTGCTTAAATCCGTTGCTGCCTTGAGCAAACACTTTTTATATCCACTAGGCTGATTCTCTAGATTTTCGGCATAAGCCTGATCAATCAACTGGAAAAAATATTCTGCCTCTTCATCCATAAGCCCCACCACGTTTCTGTTCAGTTCAATCCGATTCTGATTCCCCATCGTTACGACTAGGCCAACCTCTGGCAATTCGGCCTCTTCGTAACTTGGATTTGTTATCCGTCATCTCGAAGTAATTGATATTGAAATCGTACCGCGCAATTTTCAAATAGCAATTACTTTGGGGTGAAAAAAGAGTTGGTGGACAAGAATAACGACTTTTGAATATTAGAACGCATAATTAACCTGTCAATATGGGGGTTTGAAGCAACTAGTCGAATCACAAGTAAACAAGGCCACATCCTGATATATAGGCAATAACCACCTAATCTTGGGAAATTGCCGCCTGCACGCTCCCGTTAAATCTGGACTTCTGCTGTCTAGCAAGCAAAAAATCACGCCCCTAAGACGCGGTTTTTCGTCTTGGAAGCGCGATAATTTTAAATCACCAGTAATTACTTACCAGCTTTCATCTGAATTTCGGCCTCAGCGGGTTCTTGCATATCGTGTTGTTTGAGGAAGACCATGGAAGCCCACAGTAACCCTAACGACACGATCGTAATCCCTGCTAAGACAATGATTGATGACCAGAAGATACCATTGCCCCAACCACCTGTCAATGCTTGCCGGAACGCTTGAATCGAGTACGTTAATGGCAAGTACGGGTGAATAACGTTGAAGAACTTGTTGGTAATTTCCATTGGGAAGGTCCCACCAGAACCACCAAGTTGTAGCATCAAGATAACCATCGCAACAAACCGTCCTGGATTATCGAATAGCATCGATAAGAACATGACCAGGAACATTGACGCAAATGCAATCATGATTGCCGTCAAGTAGTATTCTGGCACACTGATTGGTTTCAAACCAGCGACAAGCAATACCGTCGCTTCGATGACCGCCATGGCAAGTGCCACGGGACCACCAACGGCGACTTTACTCCAGAACCATTGCGTTGGTGTACCATCATCATCCGCAATCCGCCGAATTGGATAAGCGAAGTTGAAGACGATTGCCCCAACGTAGAGCGCCAATGACAGAACGTATGGTGCTAACGCGTGACCATAATTTGGCACGTGCGTATAGTCTTTGTAAGACGTCTTGGTTGGCGCTGCCATCATTTTCGCATTCGCGTTCTTTAATGGCGTTGCGTTAACTTGATCCGCACCCTCTTGTAAGGAAGTGGCGAGCGTCTTGTTACCATCCTTGAGCTGCTTCGTCCCTGATAAGAGTTTGGCAGAGTTGTTATCAAGCTGGGTGGCACCGTCATTTAGTTGACTAACGCCACTCGTCAATTGCCCAGTGCTACCTTGCAGGGTTTGCAAGCCACTATTTAACTGACCGGCACCGGTATCAAGTTGTTGCACACCACTTACTAGAACGGGTACTTGACCGTTTAATGTGACTAAACCGTTTGTGACTTGGCTTGAACCCGCGTAAAGTTGTTGCACACCACTTACTAGAACGGGTACTTGACCATTTAATGTGACTAAGCCATTTGTAACTTGACTTGAACCAGCAAAGAGTTGTTGCACTGCACTCGTAAGAACTGGCACTTGGCCATTAAGGGTAACTAAGCCATTTGTGACCTTACTAGAACCATCTTTCAATTGTTGCACACCACTTACTAACTGAGGAACTTGACCATTCATCTTTACCAAGCCAGTCGTGATTTGGTTAGATCCGACTTGTAGTTTACCGACTGCATCCCGTGTCGTACCAACACCATCAGTAACTGTTTGAGAACCAGCTTTCAATTGATTGATACCAGTGATCATCGCAGGAACGTTACCGTTGACAGTCTTCAAGCCACCTGTAACAGTTTGAGAGCCACTAAACAACTGTTCAACACCTGAAACCAGTGTTGGAATTTTGCCATTTAGCACTGAAGCACCGGTTGCCAGTTGCGTCGTTCCTTTATTCAAATCAGTTGAGCGGGCATTCAGTTGTTCTCCACCGTTACTTAATTGACCAATTGCCCCAGTAATAGTTGGGACAGTGTCGTTAAGCTTGGAAAGACCATTATTCAAGTCGCTTGCGCCTTTGTTAAGATTAGCTGACTGTGTGGTCAATGCACTTGTACCCGTTGACAACGATTCAATGCCGCTCACCAATCCGGGAACTTTCTCATTCAATTGTGCCAATCCACTGCTTAACCCAGCTGTACCAGTTTGCAATGTCTTCAATCCATCGGTTAGTTGTTGAGAGCCATTAGCAAACTGACTAATTCCCGAAGTCGTGGAATTAATGTCTGAGATGATGGCATTCATCCCAGCTTCGATTTTCCCATATTCAGTTACTAAGTCTGCGTTTGAATTACTGGTTGCTGAGCTATTCTCTGCAACTAATGATTCTACCTTTGATAGACTACTCTTCACGTTCTGAACTTGTTGTGCATTATCATTAGTCGTCGTGCTCTGTCCAACATCCTTTAGACTCGCTTTAATCGCAGCAACCTGGGCATCAGTCAGGTTCTGTGATGACTTGAGACCGTCGATTTTACTGTTTATTTGTGACGTAATATCAGTTTGCGTGGTCGAATTGGAAGTGTTTAGAGCATCCACATTCGTTGATAACGACTTCAGTGCAGTATTTAATGCATCGCTATTACTACTGTTTTTGTTATTAGCGGCAATTTCTTTTTGACTTGCTGTCAACGCCTGCTCAAACTGTGCCATTTCAGTCTTTAAGGCTTCAATCTTCGTTTTGGTTGCGGAATCAGTGGCCGCTTCTGACAACTGATTCAACCCATCAGAAATCTTAGCACTATTTGTTTGTAGATCACTAACGCTCGAATTTACTGTCTGAGCACCGGTTGATAACGCGTTAACTGAACTGCTTAAGTCACTGGTATTTGACTTCAACTGGCTCGCACCATTATTAGCAGTATCAACACCCTTTGTATAATCCGCGACACCACTAGCCAACTTTGTCGAACCATCTGAAAGTTGCGAAACACTATTAGTTAATTCTCCCGTTTGACTATTCATTTTCGTCAACCCAGTCGTCAGCTTATAAACACCATTCGTATATGTGGCAACACCGACTTTAACCTGTTTTGAGCCGTTTGCTAAATCATCAGTTGCTTTGCTAATTGTTCCCGTTTGGCCGTTTAACTTTTCTAATCCAGTGGTGACATCGCCTGAACCATCTGTCAATAATTTAACGCCATCCGCTAACGTTCCGGCATTAGTCCCTAGCTTCAACAGGCCTTCTGTAATCGATTGTGACCCAATTTGCAATCTTGGTAATTTTGCCCCAAGTTGTTGCAAGCCATCAGAAACTTTTGTCGAACCATTAGTCAGTTGATTGACACCACTGACCATTGGAATCACTTTTCCTTGCAAGGTAATCAACCCGGTTGTCACCTGCCCAGAACCGTCCTTCAACTGACTAACACCACTGGCCAGCTCCCCGGTCTTACCATTCAGCGTATACAGTCCACCAGTAACTTGTCCAGAGCCATTTGCCAACTGACTCACGCCACTAGCCAACGCCCCAGTCTTACCATTCAGCGTTCCAAGTCCATTCGTCACTTGCCCAGAACCATCTTTCAACTGGCTAACACCACTAGCTAGTGCCCCAGTCTTACTATTCAAAGTATCCAGACCGGTCTTCAAAGCGCTACCGCCATCCGCTAACTTCGCGATTCCAGCAGGTAGTTGTTGGACCTTCGTATTCAACTCGGTGGTCCCGTCCTTCAACGTATGGACCCCGGTGGTATACGTCGTCAAACCGTCTTGGAGTTCAACGCCACCATCTTTGAGCTTGGTTGCACCATCAGCTGCTTTTTGATAGCCGTCGCCAGCGGTTCGAATCTTCTTAAAAATGGCTAACGCGTAAGCCTTAGTGACTTCGGCGCGAATACTCTTGTTGACACGCGAAACGCCGGTATCGGTAATAACTTTCGCAATGTAGTTGAGTGATTCGTTAGTCTCATAATGCAAGTTCATCTTTTTCGGATGCGTATCCGTCATGGTCGTTGCATTCTTTGAGAAGTCACTTGGAATCGTGACGACCGTATAATACTTCCGATTTTTGAGCCCTTGTTGTGCCTGTTTGGCTGAAACGAAGTGCCATTCCAAATCGTCGTTTTTCTTTAAATTGGTTACCATTTGCTTACCAACTGCAAATTTTTGGCCTTGATAGTTCACTGACTTATCTTGGTTAACGACTGCAACTGGTAAGTTTTGCGTATCCCCATATGGATCCCATACTGACTTCAAGAAGAAGATGCTGTATAGGAATGGGATCAAAATCATGACTGAAACTGAAATCCATAGTATTTTGCTATGACGAATTGACCGCCATTCGTCGCGTATCATTTTCACAACCTGAAACCTTCCTTCAAATAATTAATGCATATGCTGCTCGAGCGAGAATACCGTTGCAAGCGTCTCTTGAATCATCGCTTGCGTGCTGGCCGCCTGACCATCGCGATGACCGTTATTGAGCCACTGAACAATGCTCGTTATCACACCGCTGACAAGGTACGCCGTCAGATCTGGATGTTGGGAGTCGCGAATCATGGCGAACACCCGATCATCAGCCCCGGACTGAGCGACTGTGACAAAACAGTCGTTGATCACCTGCTGTGAACGCGTATTGTCGCCTTCGTTGTTCGTCACCAATAAGTGGCGGAGCACCTGCGTGTGGGTGCCGATAAACGCGGACATAATGGTGGAACCCATCGTATCTGTCCGTTCAACTGCCAGCAACTCGTCTAACGTGTGCATGACCATCTGCCGAAGTAAATCAAATTTATCGGTATAGTATCGATAAAAACTACTGCGATGTATAAATGCCTGCTTACATATTTGCTCAACCGTTATTTGTGAGATTGAACGTTGCTCCAACAATTGGTACATCGCTCGCTGTAAATCCAGCTCCGTACGAATTGAAATACCCATCACCCCGTTTTTAAATTCTTATATTCGAATAGAAGAATATAGTTGCCATAAAAACACCGCTGCATCCCCGTGCAACGATTGCTGGCGTTCATTCAGTTTAGTGCAAGTACGGTTTCAATTCTAGATCCGCTTTGAGCGTATGAATCAAATGCTCGACCTGCGTCAATGGCGCGTCAAACGTCACCCGATAATAATTACGAGTCCCCTGGTGTTCGACGGCGACAAAGTGTCGCTCTCTCAAAGTCTTCAGCTGATGTGACACTGCCGGCTGAGAAATGTGCATCCGCTCAGTCAGCTCACCAACAGTCATGCCCTTCGCGTGCTGTGACAGCTCAATCATAATCTGCTGACGACGTTCATCCGCTAAAACTTCAAAAATCGGAATCGTTTCCCGAAATTCTTGTAGTGCTTCTTCACTACTAACCATGCTAGTAGCCTCCTATATTCTTATATTCTAATGTTCGAATGTATCAATGATAAAACTATTTGAATCCGTTTGCAACACCTAAATTCCGTTTGTCGACAAACGCGACAAACTTAAAAATCTGTCGCAATTTAGGACAAATTAAATGAACACTCGTCTGCTGGCAAAGACGAATTCACCGTCATTTCACGAACAGTCAGTGCCGCTGCAATTTCATTTACTTTCGATTAAATTGCCACAAAAAAACGCCTGACCACGCAGTCAGACGTTTCCAAGGGTAATTAGTACTAGCAATCATAACGATTGATAGCAACGCCCGGTTGGGAGCCGGGGCCGTTGTATGGAAAATCACAGGTGTTTGGGAAGGCCCCATGATTTGAGACATCGCGTTACTTGTTAATAATGACAGATACATCAGCAAATTAACGGCGGTTAAGTAACTCGAATAACTACAGTATAACCGCTCACCCAAACTTTGCCAGTCCTAGTTTAATCAGATTGTCGCAAAACACAACACATCGCGAAAACTGTTGTATTGATGGGTTGTATTCAAAAAGCACAATGCCCGTCACACAGGGCTTGAAGTCCGTCTCCACGCCTAGTTCAGCGCTTTTTTGACGTATTTATAACCATACTTTACTAACTCACGCTCGACCTGCTTCGTCGTGGTCGTTGATTGCGAATAACGACTCGCGTTCGTGTTCTGGCTACTGTTGACCTTATCGGCGCCCGCAACTTGCATGCTGCTATCGGCCTTGCCCCGGCCAGTCGCGTAATCGAAGCTAACGCCCGGTTCAACGTTCCAGATATAAACATTAAAGTTAACGCTACCGTCCGTTGAAATCGCCTGTGACCAATAACCACGTGGCATCAGTTCATTGCCCCGAAAGACAGTCGTCACGCGGTAAATGACTTTCTTACCTTGTTCCAGTGCCGTCCGAACTTGATCCTCGTAAATCTGCATCGTTTTCTGATTGGAGTAAGCCGTCTGGGTTGCCAGGTTCTTCGGATTATCCAGACTGCCATCCTCACCAGAACGATATTGACCGTCAGAAGTCAAATTGAAGGATAACGTGTACGCGATCAAATGGCCACGATTTTGTGGATAAACCCGCTTGCCGTTCACCGTAATTGGCTGATTATGCCAGCCCGTTGGACTCCAAGTCTGAGCAGTCCGGCCTTCTGAACGACCTAAATTAGCCTTACTCAAATAAGCCGTATCCGTCGTCGTTCTATTCAAAGAATCCAAATTACCATAATCAATTTTGGACTTCTTCCACTGACTTGCCGCCAAGGTACTCTTGCCACTATTGACCTTAATGGCCGCCGCCCCGCCTGATTTATACGTCATTTTGGCGAGTTGTTGATAGGTTTGTTGCGTATTGCCGTTCCCCGTCGTCTGTGAAGAAGTTGCCGTCGATTCACTCGATGACGTCGAACTCGTACCCGTCGTTAATTGACAGCCCCCGAGTAAGAGCGTCAAACTTAAGAGACCCGCTATGCCAACGCGCCGCATTAATTTAATCATGATTTCTCTTCCACCCTATCTTTTTTAAGTACACTAATATCATACCGTACTTTTGATAGGGGAACGAATGTTTTCTTTAATTATTTAGCCTGCCAATCCGTACGTAATATCCCGTACTTAACCGAATCATAATACTGGCCTTGCCAAAAGCGCACTTGTGGGATTCGTGCCTCTTGCTTCAACCCAATCGCTTCCGCAACATGCATCATTCGCAGATTACCGGACCAAGTCGTTAGACCAATGTGTGGGAGTGTTGTGACTTCAGCAAACAAATGCGCCAGCCATTGTGTCAACGCGATTCGACCAATGTGTTCACCCCAATGTGCTTGGTCATAAATCGTGATGCCGACTTCCAACCACCGCTGCAAATCACCATCCACAAAGTGCCAATTGACGCTACCCACGATTTGATCATCACGCGTAATTACCCAATTATGTTGCCGAATCAGCCAGTCTCGTGGCCCAATAATCGTTTCAAAATCGTGCTGGGTCGGTAACTGGTCATGAAAATAAGGGCCATTCCATTGCGTCCAGGCCGCCTCAGGGTCGCTGAATCCGAGTTGCCATAAAGTAGTCAGTTCCGTTGGTTGTACCGGTCGAATCTTAATTGTTGCCGCCATTTGCTCACGTCCTTAAGTATTTTTATCCGCTGCACGTCAATTTTAAATCTGGTGTTTTTCTAAGAATACGCTAATTAGTAGGCAACGACAATCATCACTTTCTTAATTGAGCTAGTATTGCACCGCAACTTATCCGCACAAAAAACAGCCACCGTTGCTTCTGCCCGAAGTCACTAGTCGCTGTATTTCAATCATGATTCAATTAGTATCGCTAGGCTATCGCTTAAGCGCTGAGCCGTTGCCAGGCCTGTTTGGTCAAAACATAACGCATGACGTGAATGAGTTCACCGCGGTCACTCGTGAAAGTGTGCAATTCACCGGCATCCTGCATGCCCATCTTGGCCATCACCCGACCAGAATTAGGGTTAACACTCGCATAATGAGCCTCGATAGTCTGATAATTCAGCGTTTCAAAGCCGTATCCCATCAAGCGATTGCCGGCTTCGGCGACGTAGCCTTGACCCCACGCATCTGGTCGCAACGCATAGGTCAATTCGCCGCCAGCCTCGGCATCATGAAATTCATAAAAGCCAATCAATTGATGATCACGACGCCGCTCGATACCGAAGACTCGAGTCCTGTCCGCCAAAAAGTGCTCCGTGAATACTTGCTCGAACGCGTCCGCGCTCTGAACCCGTCGATAACGTAGATAGGCAACGACCTGTGGATCAAAAATCATGTCCGCCAACGCATCATGATCCGCAGTTGTCATTGGTCGTAATATCAACCGTTCCGTTTCAAACTGTGCCAAAATTTCATCCCCAAATTATTATTGATGGGTTAATTATAATAATTTACTTGCTAATGTAAACTAATTCGTTCCAGCCTTAGTGATTTGGTAAGGTAACCTGTGCCAGCATCTCAACTCCGACAGCTTCAAAACTGGGGTCGGCAATCTGGTTGACGTACGTGAATATTCCAGTACTACACTGTAACAGTAACCACTGCTTCACTAATGGCGGCATTTGCAAATCTGCGCCATAACCTGCCCAAAACGCTTGGATCAGAACAGAACGTTGCTGAAGATCCTCAAAAAAGAATTTTAAACAATCTTCGAGCGCGTATCCGCGCCGAGCACGTTCAAAATCAATCAGGACTAGTTGACCGTGATGGTAGCGAAAGTTACGAGTACCCATATCCCCATGTAAGGTCACGACTGGTTGCTGTGCTAGTGCCGTTCTAAGCATCGTCTGGTGGTCGAGGAAGTACTGTAATAGAGTCACTAGTTCACTGTAATGAGGACTAGTCTCTAACCGATCGACTCGAGCCACCATCCCATCGAAATCCAGAACTGGCATCAGATTTTGGATTGTCGGAAGCTGGACTGCACGATGAAACTGAGAGACTAACCGGCCCATTTGGTAAACGAGCGCCGGAGTCAACGTTTTCGGTACAGGCGTTAGTTGCCAATCACGTAACACCAATACCCACTCGTGACTTGCTAATTGAAAACCAGCTAAGACTCGGTTTGTGAGCTGTGCGGTCACTTGCTGCTCAGTTCTAAATTTACGTTCGCGGTCTGGGCCAAAAACTTTAACAAAAATCACAGTACCGTAGCGACGACTATAACCGGTATACATCTGATTGAATGAGACATGCGCAATTGGAACCAAGTCTGCCTGTAACAGCCGTGCCAGCGTTTTATGTTGTGATTCCATCTTGTCCTCCTAAATCCGTCCTCCAAATTTCGTCGCACAAAAAAGGGCCGGTAACCAACCGTCCCTTACTATGATCGACCTGCAAACTCATGCTTGCCATTGTGTATGTGCCTCGTCATGGACCCAGCCCATCCCGAGAGGTATTAATGCTTGTCACACGTTGTGATTCAACTAACTGAGCTACTTATCATTATCAATAATTGCTTATTCATAATGTCCTGACAAAGTAAATCGATCCGGCTCCCAACCTGAACCCGTAGACAAAGCGTATGTATGTTTCCCATAACTCTGTCCCCAGTATAGCGAGCTTGCATTGCGTTTGGATAACACGAAGATTACAAAAATGTTACAACTGGTCTAAACCAGCCAAAATTAGGTCTAACAAGTCTTTCCACATTTGGTCAAGAAGTACTTGCCCCGTTTTCACGAACAAACCGCAACTGCCGAATTCCGAATGACCAGCTTAACCGGCACTCACATCAACCGTTGATTCACGCGCTCCTGCATGACCTGCCGGCGGGACCCGGTCAAGAAATAGATGGTCAGGCCAACAAAGATAATGACGGTGAACCCGATCGTCTGCCATTCAAACGCGTCCGGTTTCACCATCGTTTGGCTGCCAGAGGCCATCATGCTTAAGACATCAATCGCAGCATGAATCGCCATTGGCAACAAAATGCTACCGGAATACAAATAAGCGATGGCTAAGAACCACCCCAGCGTAGCCGCAAAAATCATCTGCTCGATGGTCGCTGAAAGTGGTTGGCCGGCAAAGACATTGGTGATATGCCACAGCCCAAATAAGCCACCACTCAGCCAGACTGCCCAGTCCAGTTGATGTTTACGGTGACGGAAGGCCTGCAACAATAGGGTCAAGACGGCAAACCGATACAGCCATTCTTCCGCAATACCGGGCTCTAAACCACTCAGAAACATCTGCCAAGTTGCCGAGCGCAGCCGAAAGTCCCAATGAATGAACGTCGTTGCCCACGACCCACCAGCACTAAACGCATTCCAGAGACTAAAAGCGGCCCCGACTATCACGATCAAGCCAATCAGGCCGGCCTGAGCATACCGATTAAATCGCGCCGTTGGTCTTTTGAGGCCCCAAGCGCGCATCAACACCCAAATCGTGATGACAAATCCAAAGGCCCCTAAAATACCCGTATCACTGACCATCTCAAAGACTGCCGGTGCTTTTAGAATCGGTAACAGTAAAAACGTTGAATGTGCACTAACGACGCCGCTAAAGATTGCGGTGATCAGCACCGCAATTCGTCCAATCACGGATTCAATTGGACGCGTGACCACAAATGCGACCGGAACAAACATCACCAGCAAATAGGCCAAGCCCACGGCAATCAGACCCTGTTCGTCTAACCAGGAGACCTGACTCAGCAAAGCCAACAGATTTGCCAACAACACTGGAAATAATGTAAATTGCAAAACCGTTTGGACGTAATAATTCACGTGGCGCAATCGCCACCACTGCCCTTGGTCGTCCTCAGCCACCGGCCACCAGGCAAACAGCCCCCAGACCAGCAGGACCATCCCACCAGCGGGAAAGAAAAAGCCGTTGTTGGTGACAAATAATTGCACCAAGCCCGCCACAAACAAGATGAGCAACTGGCCGACGTACCAGCGGCGTAATAATTGTTCAATTTCTGGCGCCATTAAAAAATCCCCCAATCTGATATGCATTAATCATAACAGATTGCGGGATTGTCTCATGTCATTTTGTTTAATAAAATTGTGCGCATCGATCGATCAATTTAATTATAGACCGCTTGCCGCCGTCTTAAATTGGTGCGCGACTGTGACTCAGCTCAGCTTTCAGACTTTAATCTTTAGTCCGCGCCACATCAACGCTACCGTTTGGCCCCTAGTTTAGTACAGGTCTTGGACCCGACCCTGCGTCGTCTCATGGGCCAAGTATTCATCGTAAGTCGTGTCACCGCGGTCAACGACACCCTTCGCGCTGACTTCAACAATGTGGTCGGCAATCGTTTGGATGAATTCATGGTCATGGGACGTGAAGATAATGGCGCCCTTAAAGTCGATCAAGCTGTCGTTCAGTGCGGTGATTGATTCCAAGTCCAAGTGGTTAGTGGGATCGTCGAGTAACAAGACGTTGGCCCGACTTAACATCATCTTGGACAACATTCCCCGCACCTTTTCACCACCGGAGAGCACGCTGACGTTGCGTTCCACATCGGTCCCTGAGAATAACATCTTCCCTAAGAAGCCGCGCAAGAACGTATTGTCACTCTCTTCTTTGGAAGCGAACTGTCGCAGCCAGTCGATAATCGGCATATCGTTACCGGCGTATTCTTCATTGATATCCTTTGGCAAGTAAGTCCGTGAAGTCGTTTGGCCCCAAGTCACGGTCCCACTATCTGGTTCCATGGCGCCCGCAATAATTTGCATCAGCGTGGTCGTCGCCAAGTCGTTGCGGCTGATTAAGGCCGTTTTTTCATTTGGTCGTAAGGTAAAACTAATGTTGTCAAGAATCTTAACGCCTTCGATTGATTTTGAAACGTTCTCGACCCGGACCAAGTCATTACCAATCTCACGTTCTGGCGTGAATTTAATGAATGGGTATTTCCGTGACGATGGTTTGATATCATCCAGCGTGATCTTCTCCAACTGCTTCTTACGGGAAGTCGCCTGTTTGGATTTCGAGGCATTCGCACTAAACCGCGCCACGAATTCTTGCAACTCCTTGATCTGGTCAGCCTTCTTCGCGTTGGCGTTTGCCTGCAGCTTAGCGGCCAACTGACTGGATTCCATCCAAAAATCATAGTTCCCGACAAACAACGTGATTTTACCAAAATCAACGTCACACATGTGGGTACAAACTTGGTTCAAGAAGTGACGGTCATGGGAAACCACGATAACGGTATTCTGATAGCCGGCTAAGAAGTCTTCCAGCCAACTGATCGACTGCACGTCTAACCCGTTGGTCGGTTCGTCTAACAAGAGCACATCCGGGTTGCCGAACAAGGCTTGTCCCAACAACACCTTCACTTTTTGAGGTTCCGTTAACTCGCTCATCTTCAAATGTTGCATCGATTCATCGATACCGAGGTTCTGCAAGAGTTGGTCGGCTTCAGATTCCGCGTTCCAACCGTCCATTTCGGCAAATTCGCCTTCTAATTCAGCCGCCCGAATCCCATCTTCATCGCTAAAATCCGGCTTGGCATATAGGGCATCCTTTTCAGTCATGATCTCATACAACTTTTCATGACCACGGATCACCGTTGATAAGACTTCTTCATCTTCAAAGGCAAAGTGGTTTTGGTTCAAGCTAGACATCCGTTCGTTGGGGCCCATTGAGACAGTCCCGGTCGTCGGCTGAAGTTTACCTTCCAAAATTTTCAAAAATGTGGACTTACCCGCGCCATTTGCGCCAATAACGCCGTAGCAGTTTCCCGGCGTGAATTTTAAATTAACAGCTTCATAAAGCTTACGTGTTGAAAACTGCATACTAACATTACTTACGGTGAGCATTGCATTACCTCTTCTTTTTATGATTGAAATTGTCCGATAGAAAAGAGGTCGGAATTAAGTGAACCTTCCAGACCTCTGCGTCGTTAATTATATGAATACAATTCTAGCATGCTTACAACTGCTTTGGCAATTAAAACCACGGCTAGTTTTCTGAAAATCAGCATGAATTACATCGTTGACCTTACTAAGTCCGACATTTCACGAAAAACCAGTGGTCCTCGTCGACGCGACTGGCGCGCCCACTCAGCCACCAACAAGCGGCCCGTTTACAGCTTCCGGATGCCACTTCGACGAGCACTGCCAACCGTTTTAAATGAGGGTGCCATCATCAGGACAACAAGTGTTTCTCAATATAATCCAGCACCCCATTATCAATGTTGGTTCCAGTGACCGCTGTCGCATTAGCACGCACGTTGGCTGGCGCGTTGTGCATCGCCACCGCGTGCCCCGCGTAATGGAACATCTCTAAGTCATTCGTCCCATCACCGAAGACCAACATCTCATCCGCCGTGATTCCCAGTTGGGCACCCAATTGTTTGAGCGCTCGGCCCTTATGCATACCAGGTTGAATCAAGTCTAAGCTCCCCTGGCCGCCCGACGCTGGCACCGCAATTCCGGCCAGTTTGGGCGTCAACTCATAGACGAGCTGATCCGTCAGCGCCGGTGGACAGATAATATCGAACTTCACCACGGGATCCGTCACTGCCATCAGGTCATCGCAAGTCGCGACCCGATAGTAGTATTGCTGCATATTGGCAACGAACTGGGGGTCCGCATACTTGAGCACGTGGACCGTCTCAGTGCCACAGAGCGCGATCTGTAAGTCGTCATACGCCGATAGCGCCGTCAAAATTTGCTGCGTCGCGGTTGAACTAAACGTCGTCGCTGTTAGTCCAGCCGCCCGTTGCCATAATTCCGCACCGTTACCACCAATCATCCACATATCCGGATAGTCGCTAAAAGTCGTCGCGAGTTCAGCCGCCTGATGTCCGCTGGCAATCACAAACTGGATCCCACGTCGCCGTAAAGCCGCGTAATCCTTTGCAAACCGCTTCTGGTCATACTCCCCGCGGTCGTTCAAAAATGTCCCATCCATATCCGTTGCTACCAATTTTATCGTCATCACTAATCATCCATTCCATGTAAGCCTTTTCTAACCCTTAGATTACCGGTATTAGCCGCAAAGTACAAGGCTTTTTTCATTAAAACGCGCCACCGCCAGAACCGCCACCAAAGCCGCCGGAACTCCCGCCAGAGAAGCCCCCAGAACCACCGGATGGCGAACTCGCACTACCGGAAGCATCCAAGGCGCCACTAAAGCTGTCGTTGATGGCACCAGACAGGTCAAAGTCCACCCCGCCGTAACCGTAAAACAGTGGGTAGTAGATCAGCATCCCAGTCGCCAACGCTTCCGTACCAAAATCAATGGCTAACTGCTTGGTGACCTGGTTGGCCAGTCCAAAGGCAGCCGCATAAGGTAACAATTGCTCCCATAAAATCAGGTCACCGACTTCGGCTGTATTGAAATGACCGATGTCTTTCATCATCCGCCGCAAGCCGTTGATCTGGTTGCGCAATGCCAACCCTTCATCAGTATTGATGGCGATGCGTTTGCGCTGAACAAGCCAGCTGATCCAGAAAATAATGGCCGCTAGCACCGCAACCCCGGCCATGATCATTGCGGCGGTGGCACTGACAAATCCGCTGGCCACTGTCGCCAGCCCACCTAAAATTGTGACCACGACTGCCGCCGTCAACCAGCGATTCCGAATCTGATAGTTATTTTCGTCTTGATAGTTAGCAACCGTCTGATTGATTTCACGTTGCCACTTGCTGAACCATTTGCCGAGCCGCCCAGCTTTATCTCGTTTGCCATACTTTTTAAGGTCGGTCAGTTTGAAGTGACCATCGACCGCGACTTTGTCAAAACAATGCGCTAGAAATGAGTTCGTGACTGGTTTTAACTGGGTCAACTGCACATCTGGGCGCCGCTTCCCTTCAAGCGTCTCAATCGTAAGTTCCCGCTCAGCCGCTGCACGTAAAATTTCAGCCGTCAAGGCATCCGTATTCGGTGATTTTTGTGCCCATAGTGATTCCGCAACAGCCGGCGTCACCGGTGGCACCTCAAACGAGTGATTGATTGGAATCGGCTGCTGATGACGCTTGGCCGGGTGGCGCACAAACCACCAACTGTAACCGCCGATTGCCACTAACCACGCAACGACTGCGACACCAAAAGCCACCTGTCTAATCAGCCGATTACGCCGCCGTTTTGCATTAGCTTCCTGCGCCAACTTGGCTTCTTGCTGCTGCACGGCCGCCTTGCGCTTGGTCGTTTTCGTCCGCGCATTGGCGCTGGTGACCGTCGTTGGAAATAGCAGGTGACTTTCAACAAACTGGTTGGCCGGATTGTGTTTCAACGTCATCGTGACCCGCCCAGCCTGACGATTGACCGTCGTCTGTCCGCTCAACGGACCATGTGTCCATGCTTGCAAGGCCTGCACGTTTTTAGCCGGCAACTGAATCACGATTTTGACATTTTCTAATGGCACGTCCCAGCCGCTACCAATGACTTTCCAGTTCAATTCCGCCGTATCGGCATAGTTTGTGACGACGCCTTGCAGTTGGTAGCGATAAACCACCCGCAAGCGGTCCCCGTCTTGTACCGACCGATAGAGTTTGACCCGCATCTGCTTGGTGTTTTGCGTTAGTTCGTAAGTATTATCGTTCTCAAGATTACCAGCACTAGCCGGAATCACCATGCCACCGTTTAGTTGCGTGGTGACCTTTTGTAGCTTGGCGCCCTGAATGCCCCGTAAATCCTGAACATTGAAGACCCCGTGATAGTCATCATCAAATTGATAATTGACCGTCTGTGTCACATTCGCACTGCCATCGCGTTGAATTGCCACGTTAACTTGATACTGATTGATATCGTAATCCGCCGACGCCGGCAAGGCTAAGCTCACCCACCAGCAGAGTCCCACCAGAAATCCCAGCAGGGCCAACCAGTTGACTCGTCCCTTTTTCCACATACACTTCACCCCATATCCCCATTTAATGATTAGCCTAAGTGTATCATATTCGCCGCCAGTCCGGGCAGCTGACAATTGCGGCGCTTTTTTAGGCAAAACGGGACTTTTGTTGTAGCATGGAAAGTGACATGAAGGGAGACGTGCACGATGCCACAAACAACGTTACCGACCCACATTCAAGTGCGGGGCGCACACGTCAATAATTTAAAAAATCTCGATATTGATATACCACTGAACGAATTCGTTGCGATCACCGGCCGGAGTGGCTCCGGTAAGTCATCACTCGCAATGGGCGTGCTCTATGCAGAGGGGGCCCGCCGTTACTTAAACGCACTATCGACCTTTACGCGCCGGCGAATCAATCAAGTCGGCAAAGCCAGTGTCGATTCCGTACAATACCTGCCATCCGCACTAGCGTTACGCCAACGGCCCCAGGTGCCAGGCGTGCGTTCAACGGTCGGCACGATGTCAGAAAGCCTGAACATTCTCCGTTTGGCCTTCTCACGACTTAGTTCAACCGTTTGTCCCAATGGGCACCGGATGCCGCCAACGCTGGATGTCGCCGAAAATGACGGCTATGTCACCTGTCCGACCTGTGGCGTTGAATTTCGCGCACCGGGCGCTGAAGACTTTGCCTTTAATTCAGCGGGGGCCTGCCCAACGTGCGGTGGCTTAGGCCAAGTGCGTCAAATCGATCCATCGCTGATTATCGCTGATGAGAACCAGACGATTGAGGAAGGCGCCGTCGCTTCATGGCACCTCCCCGGCCGTAATTTTATGCCGATCGTTGCCCGCGAGATTGGGATTCCCATCGACATCCCCTACAAGGACCTCAGTGCCAGCGATAAGGAACGCGTCTTACACGGCCCGAAGCAAACGGTCGCCATCAATATCCCGAGTTCTAAGGGAAAAATTTTTCATATGGACAACGCGGTGTATGAGAACGCCTTTGCCGCCGTCGAAGACAGTATGGCAACGACCAAAAACGAACGCGCCATCACCCGATTGAATCGTTTCTACAAGTTCGATACCTGTCCGGACTGCCACGGCTCCCGGTTCAATCCCCAACTCCTGAAGCAAGAATTGAATGGTGAAAATATCGCAACAGTCAGCGACATGACCGTTGCTGACCTGCACCAGTTCGCAGGCACGATCGTCCCCTGGCTACCCGCTAAAATGCACCATCTGGGACAATCATTGGTCGATGAATTGCTACTAAGCTTGCAACCGATGGAAGAACTGGGTCTGGATTACCTGACACTCAGTCGGCCCGGTGCGACCCTCTCAACTGGTGAATTGCAACGGATTCAGCTTGGGCGGACCTTGCGAAGTGCGACGACCGGCGTTTTGTACGTCCTCGATGAACCGTCCGTCGGGCTGCATCCCGCCAACGTTGACGGCTTGATCAAAGCATTCCGCGGCTTAGTCGCCCAAGGTAACTCAGTCGTTGTCGTGGACCATGACACCAGTATTATTAGTGCGGCCGACGATGTCATCGAAATCGGTCCGGGCGCCGGCAAACACGGTGGTACGGTTGTTGGTCAGGGTACCGTGGCCGCTATCAAACAGGATTCGAATTCCTTGATTGCACCGTTTCTCAATGGTAGCGTGCAACTGCGCGAGCGGCCGGTGCTCACGGACAAGGCCCTCTGGCAAAAAGGCGCGCTTTCAATTGAGGTCGCCCATCACTTTAACATCCAGGACATCACGGCGCGGATTCCTAAGAACCGTTTCACGACTGTCACGGGGATGAGTGGTGCCGGCAAAACCACGCTGGTCTTGGATAGTTTGATTCCTGCATTGACTGCCAGCGCGCAGAAGCGCCCCTTACCCGCGCACGTCAAGGCGTTTGATGCCAATCATATTCGCCACGTTGTCACGGTCGACTCGGTCCCGGTTGGGAAAAACGTCCGCTCAACCGTTGCGACGTATACCAATATTTTGGACCAGTTACGCAAGCTATTTGCGGCCACCCCGGCAGCGCAAGACCACGGCTGGACGGCCAGTCAATTCTCCTACAACGTGGCTGCCGGCGCTTGCCCAACCTGTGGCGGAACCGGCCAGATTTCGCTCGACGTCCAGTACTTGCCAGACATCACCGAAGTTTGTCCACAATGTCACGGCAAACGCTACAATAAGCAAACGTTGACGGTAAAATGGCATGACTATTCGATTGCCGACATCCTCGATATGTCCGTGGACGAAGCGCTCCCCGTCTTTGAAAACCAAACCGCCATCGAAAACACGCTCCAGATTCTGCATGACATGGGACTCGGCTACCTGTTGTTAGGTGAAAGTACGCCAGCACTCTCTGGTGGTGAAGCTCAGCGACTTAAGCTGACCTCCCGGATTGGCAAACGTCAGGCCGGAACCCTGTTTGTCTTCGACGAACCTTCCGTGGGCCTGCACCCCTTGGATATTCAACAACTGGTCAAAGTCTTCGACCAACTGATTCAACAGGGCGCCACGGTCATTGCCATCGAGCATGACCTGGACGTCATCGCCAACGCCGATTACGTGATCGACATGGGCCCCGCTGGTGGTATCAATGGCGGAAACATTGTCGCCACTGGGACACCAGTTGCAGTCAGTGAAAATTCCGGTAGTGTGACTGGAAAATACTTGAAGGCCCATCTGGCGTTATTTCGGAAGTAACTTAACGGCATGGATGCAGCGAGCATTGAAGTGATGACCCTGCCCGGCAGCTCAACTGGTTTCACGATTGTTGTCGCGGTTAGGCTATACCGGCAATTAACGACAATTTAATACTGAAAAAACAGTTCAATAATAATAAGCGTGCCATCTCGAAACTTGTCATAAGTTCGAGATGGCACGCTTATTGACTTTACCGGTCGATTATTCAGTTGACCTGAATAAACTTAAATTGACGCGGATCGATGTGCATAAATCGCCCAAACGAATGCCACCAAGCACAGACCAATCGCCAGCAGACAGGAGGCGTTGGTCCCAACCCAGTTGTATAACAAGACGATTCCGACACTACCGATTGGCGCCGCCAGCGTAACGATCGAACTAATTGTGCCAAAAAATGATCCGGTCAATTCCGGTTCAACCTCCCGCATCATAATCGCAAACATCTTCGGGTCTAGTTTGCCACTAATAAAGCCCACCGCAAACATTCCGACTAAAATCAAAGTGAGCCGCGGCCACCACAACAAAATGGTATAAGTCAGCGCTGGCGCCAGGATTGCGACCAACAACAATTGATATAATGAGCAACGGTCAAACCAGGTCGTTTTGGTCACACCGCCCAGCACGTTGCCGGCAATCAACACGATGTTGACTAACAGAATCGCCACCGAATAGCTGACGTGCAGTTGGGGTGCTAGACTGATGAATTTCAAATTCAAAATGGCGTCGAGGCTCATCGTGGCCACGTTTAAAATCATTAAATTACCGAGATAACTCACCGCGTCCATCCCAGTCACGTTGCGCATGACACGCTGGATTACCGGCCAGACGGGCAACTGCTGCGGTGACGTGACCACCGTTTCGGTCGTTTTGATCGTCGTGCGACCAATCAATAAACAGCCTGCTGCCAGAATGAAAGTCAGCGCATTGATTATCCCAGCAAGTGCATAGTTGTGGCTTTGGGCAATAATCAGGACCCCCAGCGTCTGCCCCAAGGGTTCAATTAGCGTCCCCACACTGGAATTAACGCCCATCACTTGTTGCCGGCTGGCAGGTGCAATGCGAGCTTGAATCACAATTGTCAGTAGATTACCACCATAGCGACCGAGCACGTCGGAAACAAAATTAATCACAACTACGACGTAAAATACCCAAGCCGTCTCCTGATTGATGATACGTGCCAAAATCAAGTACAGCCCCGCTTGAACCAGTTTGGTGCTGATCAGCCAATTCGTTTTCTTTTGCGTCTGGTCAGCAAACCGCCCCGTCAGTCCACCGAAGACATATGGCACCACCGTTGCGACCGAGACGACGGAGACGAACCAGTGAGGATTTGAGAATCCTTTCGCATAGGTCAGCAGGATAATATTGAACAGGCTCACGCCCAGCGTCGTGAAAAAATTGGCGCTCAGAATTGTTTGCAACGTCCGATTTCGTAATAATTGAAGCATGTTGATCACCGCCATTAAATTAATAGCCTTAGCTTACCCTGCTGCAGCATGGTACAATCAACAAGTAGGTTGCATATATGCCACATAAAGGAGATTGCGATGGCGACAATTGGCGAAACGATTCATCAGATTCGGTTAACAAAGGGTCTTACACAGCAGGAAGTCTATAGCGGCATCATCTCACGTTCGTTTGCCTCCCGGTTTGAATCCGGTGCAAATGACATCGGTGCTAGCAAGTTATTTGCGATTTTAGATAACCTGGCCATCTCAGCTGACGAGTTACGGTTTATTCACCAGAATTATCAGCTGTCGCCTTATGAACAGGCTTTGGCGACGATTCAGCAGGCCTATCGCGCCCAAAACTTTCCTGCGATGGCCGACTGGATACGTGACCATCAACATAGCGACCGCGCTTACGAACAGCTAGTCGCGAGTTACGCCAGCATTCTATTACAGACCTATGATCATCGCTCAATTCCCCTCACTTCGGCCACTCGCCCAGCGTTTGACCATTTGCGGCAAGCTAAGACTTGGACCCGTCAGGAATTGAAATTAATCCAGTTACTGGTACCAATCGTCGCCACTGTCGAAGGGCTGCCGGCATTAACACCGCTCACCACTAAAATGGTGACTAATTGCACTCGCTATCAAACGACTTGGGGTGACCCTTTCCACGTTCTAAATGATTTAATTGCCTATTATGGCGCCTGCTTTCAAGTCCAACTGAACTTTCATGATTTTGACGCAGCCCGTGAACTACGAGCCAAGCTCACGGCCATTTCCAGTCAGCAACTCAATTGGGATGGCCGTCTCGATCAGCAATTTTGGCTCGGAATTTGGGCGTTATACTTTGGCGACTGGCAGGCCGGTAATACGCTACTAGATGAAATCTTTGCCCTCGAAGCACGTCACCAGCCGCGAATCGACAACACTATCTTCGCAATTCGCCGTGTCCGAACACAACAGGCACGGGGATATCGCGAGGAAAACGCCTCCAATAAAGCTGATTAATTAAAACGACGTCTCACTAACACTGCTGTTCGTAGTGTTGGTGGGACGTCGTTATTTGGATTGTAAGACTTTAGATTTTTATAGCGGTGTTATTTCTAGCATTATTTATGATTTTTGAATTCTCCACACGATAAACGCCGAATACTTACAATCACACCGACTTATTCTGATTCAAATGCGGCAACGCCAAGAAAATCGCCAAACCAATGACGAATAGAATGCTCAACGAGGCTGCACCAATCGTTGATTTACCAGTCATCTGGGTCACGATACCGACTAGGACTGGTCCCATGACGGCTGAAAATTTACCTAAAATATTGTAGAAACCAAAGAATTCGCTACCGCTAGTCTTTGGAATCAACCGGCCAAAGTAGGAACGGCTGAGGGCTTGAATCCCACCCTGACTCGTTCCAACCAATACGGCCAAAATCCAAAAATCAGTGGCAGTCGTTAAGCGCAAGGCGTATAAGCAAATTCCCAAGTAAATGAGAATGCCTAACAAAATCCCGGCTCGAGTCGACGTTTTGTTGGCCAACCAGCCGTATAGTAGCGAAAACGGGAAAGCGACCAACTGAACGACCAACAATACTAGCATCAGCGTGGTCGTCGTGATTCCCATGTCCATCCCAATTGAGGTCGCCATGGTGAAAATCGTATCGACGCCATCAATATAGAAGAAGTACGCCACCAAGAACCAGGCGGCGGCCCGATAATTGCGGATATGCTTCAAAGTCGACCATACTCGCTGAAAACTAGACCGTACTGGATGGGCACTCGGCGCTAAGGCGTATTTTTGATGGACATTTCTAAGCAATGGCACGTAGAAGATAATCCACCAGACCGCGGCGAGCACGAAACTACTGCGGGCCACGCCGTAACTGGAAAGTAGGCCAAAGCCACTCGTGAGTTGGAGGACTAAGAACAAGATAAAGGCGAGCACCCCACCGAGGTAGCCGAAGCCATAGCCGTACGATGACAGGCGGTCCATCTGGTCATTCGGTGCGACATCCGTCAGAAAACTATCGTAGAACAGATTACCACCCGAATAGCCAATGATTGACAGGATATAAATGCCTAACAACCACTTCCAGGCACTGGTCGGCGCGACACTTAAACCAAGTGTCATCACCATGCCGAGCGTGGAAAAGATGTTCAACATCCGTTTCTTCGCATGCGGATAGTCTGCTAACGCCCCCAGCACCGGCGCTAAAATCGAGACCAATAACGTCCCGATACTGTTGGCATAGCCCCAATACGCCGTCGCGTTGGCGGGTGTGACCCCGTTACTCTGGGCAACCGCCTTAAAGTAAACGGGCAGGACCGCCGTTGTGACAATGATTCCGTAGCCGGAGTTGGCCCAATCATAGAAGATCCAACTCCACTGCTGCTTATTAAATTTCATCTATTTTACTCCTTGAAAATGTCGAGTTGTTGACCAGGCATTGGTCCTGCAAACTGTAAGCCGAGCAACTTGGCAAAGGTCGGTGCTTCATCAACCAAGTTCGCTGAATCAATCGTGGCGCCCGCCTTGACAGCCGGTCCGTTGAATAACAGCGTCGTTTGATAATCTGGCTTGGTTGGATCGTAGCCGTGAACCCCGTGATAGCGGTCGGGTTGGCCCAACGTATCGGGATGGACCGGTTCGACTACGAGCGGCCGGCGACTTTCATCCGTGAAGTAGTAGCCTTCCTTAGCCTCCACCATCAGCGCGCACGCTGGGTCAGCCCCACGTTGCGCCGCTTCAGCACCCGTAATGATGGTTTCGACGCCTTCGACTTGACTGACTAATGAACGCAATTCATCCAATTCGTCAAAACCAGGACGGGTATAAATATAGGTCGAGCCATCCGCCGTCTTCGCCATGACCTGCCAATCATTTTCAAACGTTTGGTCCTGACGAGGCGTCAGCCAGCCGCGTTGTGCGAAGAGCGTGTTCAAATGAATCATGTGATCGACGTTGATTTGATAATGGTCGCCTAAGATGACAAAGTTGGTGTCTTCAAACGTCCCGGCACGCTTGGTGGCTTCAATCAGCATACCGACATGCCGGTCCAACCGTTGAAGGGCCGCCATTGCTTCTTTAGAACGCACCCCATAGCGATGGCGCATACTGTCCATGTCGACTAAGTGAATCATCGTGAGGTTTGGCCGTTTGTTGGTCAGCGTGTCGACCGCACAAGCCGTAATAAATTCATCCAATTGTGGTTGTTTGATGCCATTCCGCAAGTGCCCGTATTTATGGTTCATTTCTAGTAAGAACAGTGGCGAACTCGCTTTGAGTGAGACGAGCACCTGGTTGGTCCAGATCCGGTTTGGGAATATTTCAGCGAGGTTATATGTAATCTTGCTTCCCGCCGTGACTGGCCATAAAAACGCGGCCGTTGTTAGTTTTTGCTGCCGCGCTAAGTCATATAATGTCGGCACCTGCACGTCTTTTTGATACCAATACCAATCAGGCGAGCGGCGCGTTGGTTGTAATTTCGTATTATTGACGATTCCATGCACATTGGGATACTGACCAGTAATAATCGTGGTATGTGACGGATAAGTCAGTGTTGGATAAATCCCAGTCACCGATTTAACCCACGTACCCCCAGTCATTAGGCGATTCAAAACGGGCAGTTCTGCTTGATGCTCGCGCAAATCCCGAAAACCCAAGGCATCCAAGGAAATAATCACAAGGTGTTGATTAGTTGCCATCTACTATCGCTCCTCTTTATAAGCTTATTCGTATTATTATACCGCAGAACATTAATTCGTGTCAGGGGCGTTGACAAAAATAGCGCCCGGCCAGACAGTCTCCTGTCGACGGGCGCTGCTATCGTCAAAATGTTCCGGCTAAAGCATTAAAATGTGCCTGCTAAAATATCGCGTTCTTGCAACCAAGCTAAGGCCAATTCTGGCCACTGAGCGGCTTGCGCATTCAAATACTTGGTCTTACCTGGTTTCTGAGTCACGTGGTTAGCTAGTGCCAACCCATGAATCCCGCTACTAAATAGATGGTACGCAGTCGGGATCTGGTGTGCGAGCAAGGCTTGAACGTATGCCAGTGAATTTTGCGGTGGCACCAGTTCATCGGTGACCGTTTGCCAAACAAACGCGGGTTTGCTAGTCGCCGTCACTAATTGCTGGGCCGCCCACAATTGCCGATCAGTCGTAATTTGTTCTCGCTCAGCCGCAGTCGTTGGAAAACCAGCTTGTAGGTCAATCACTGGATAGCCGAGAATCACGGCGGCATGGTGCCCCGCATACTGGTCTAGCTGATACTGGGCGCGCAGTTCCGGCTGCGTCGCGACCCCATTAAACGTCGCCACCACGTGTCCGCCAGCCGAGAAACCGGCGAGTACGATACGCTGCGTGTCGATATGATGCTGGGTCGCCTGCTTGGTCACCCAATCGATAGTTGCGGCTAATTGCTGTAGTGCCGCGGGATAAACGGTCAGATGTCCCGCAATCAGTTGATAGTTCAACACGATGGCGTGCATGCCGGCTGCCACCATCCGCGCCGCAATCGGTGCTTCCTCACGTCCAGAATGATACGTAAACCCACCACCTGGACAAATAATCATCAGCGGATAATCCACGGCTGTTTCAAAATCACTGATTTGGTCTAGCCAATAGGCCGTGACTTGAAACGGCTGCTGAGCCGCATTCAATGTTTGTTGTTCGATTTGCATGTTCCCCATCCCCCTCGTACTGACCACAACTTGTGTTCGCTTACATTATATGGGGCATTTGCATGACTGTCAATTTATATTCGAATAAATATCAATATTTATTCGGTTATTTACACCAAAAGGATAATTATTTGGTATAATTAAATTAATCACAAACAGAACGAAGGTGCTTGTATGGCTAACGCATCATTTAATGAAATCTATCAAGCTCTAAAGAAACGAATTCTCGCGGGACGCTATAGTGTCAAAATGCGGCTACCGATTGAAGATGAATTGATTGAAGAATTCCACAGCAGTCGCTATGCCGTCCGTAAGGCGATCGCACAGTTGGCCGCTGACGGCTTAGTGTACTCCGTCAAGGGCCGCGGTGTTGTCTTACTGGAACACACGCCCCAAACGCAGCAGTTTAATCTGGCCTTGAATAATTTGAACGGGCTACAGAGTCTGAACGCCGAGCGTCATTTGGATTACCGGACGGACGTGGTCAGCTTCCAGCGCCGGATCGTCGACCAAGCGCTCAGTGCCCAGACGGCGTTCGAAGTTGGTATCCCAGTCTATGCCATTCAACGGGTTCGAGTCGTTGATGGCGTCCGGGCCGTCCTCGATATCAACTACTTTAATGCCCAGCGCATCCCCGAATTGACCCAGGAAATCGCTGAACAGTCGATTTATCGTCATTTTCAAAAAAACGGGCTCAAAATTGCCGTGGTTAAGCGGATGCTGCGGGTCGAAACGGCAACCCCACTCGACTATCAGTTGCTCGCACTCGGTACGAATAACTGTGTCGGCAACATGATCAGCATTGCGTTCAACGACCAGGGCCGCCAGATCGAATACACCGAATCCCACTTTATTCCAAACGAATTTAACTTCAATGAATTAATTCGTAATTGAACCTTACCAACTGACAAATCCGCAGGTCAATCACTGACCTGCGGATTTTCTTTGACCCCATTGACTTTAGACCATCTCGAATTTGTCGGCAGTCAGGTTCAAAATAGATTTCAATATAATTGCTAAATATATTCGAATAAAAGTTGACTAATTCCCAAGAGTCTTTATAATAATTATCATAAATACTAATGGGGGTTAGTATTTAGACCACGTTTCACTGGTGGCGCATTTGGGGTCAAAGGATTAGGTCGGTCATGGAGTAGAGAAAATTGAGCGTCACTAGACCAATTTGGTTTAGTGACATTTTTTTGACAAAAATACGGCTGATAATGCCATTTATTTCTGCATTATCAGCCGTATCTATTCAGGTTCTCTGTCACTGGTTGTTGGTTATCAAGTCAAAACTTGATGACTGGCAGCAGCGATTCTAGAACCACAATTCACTTATTTCAATTAGTTTTGCCGTTTACGTCGGCTGGCGTAAGCACCCAGCATTAACGTGCTTGCCAAGGCAGTTCCAGCTAGAGAAATGGCTTGATTAGGTGTTTCACTCGTTTGTGGCAACGACTTGCCTTGTGCCACTGCTAAGGCCGCCGCAACTTTGGTCCGAAGTGCTTGCAACTCTGCAACTAACGCTGAATTGTGATGGGCTTTCGCTTGTGCAATCGCCTGATCGATCAAGTTCAGTAGGGTCTCTTCATCATTGATCTGATCACCGATGACCGCTTCTTTTTGGACTTCTTCGAATGCCGTTTCTAGTTCCTCAACGGTTTCGTCAGTGACCCATCCAGCGTCGATTTCATTTTCAACTTCATCGACGATTTGATCAACGACTTCATCAGGTTCCACGCCCGCTTCAATCTCGTCTTCGATTTCATCCTCAAATTCTTCTTCCGCTTCTTCGGCTTCAGCCTCATCGTCGATTTCATCAAAATCAGGCATTTCAACGTCAATAATTGGATGTTCTGGCTTCTGATACTCAACTTCGTCTGGCGCCTCTTCGTCCGGTTCTTCAGGCTCCTCGACTGGTTCTTCTTCATCAGGCGTCTCTTCGTCTGGGACTTCTGGTTCTTCGACTGGCGTTTCTTCGTCGGGCGTCTCTTCGTCAGGCTCGGCTTCTTCTTCATCTTCATCAAAGTTTGGCATTTCAACATCTAACGTCGGATGAACTGGTTTTTGAAATTCTGGTTCTTCCGGCTCATTAGGTTCTGGGTCATTCGGCTCCGGCTCGTTCGTGCCAGGTTCTTCTGGCTCACTAGGTTCAGGTTCATTCGGTTCCGGCTCGTTCGTGCCCGGTTCTTCCGGATCAATAGGCGCTGGGCCGCCTGGTTCAACAGGTTCTGGGTCTTCTGGTTCAGTAGGGTCCGGTTCGTCCGTGTCAGGATCATTTTCATTATCAACATTATCCTGGAGGTCCCAACGGTGGGTTTCTGCTTTAACATTGACTTTGTTGGCAATCAGATTACCATCGATATTTTGATTGGCATCAATTTCCGCGGCGGGTGCCAAGATACTGCCTTGGAATGGCCGGTCCACACTGATCACGCCGGTAGCCAATTTGTCACTAGCCGTCGAATCATAGAAGTTCCAGAGTAAGTGATTATCCCCAAAGTCTTCCGTTTCCTGGTTATTCCGTTCCGTGCCGTCATCGTAAATAATCTTGATTTGCGAATTGACTTGATAATTGGTGCTGCCGGCCGTATCAACGTTAATAATGACTGTATTACCGTCAGGATCCGCCGATAAGCCCTTGATCGTCAGCGGTGTGCTCGTATTGAGGACATCCGCGGATAAGTTGATGACAATATGGCCGTCAGCGTCCGGTTCCATATCCGTGACGTCGATGACCCGCTGATTCATATCATCAAAACTATCATTGGAATAAGTGGCATTCGCAGTTTGTTCACTCAAACTGGCACTGAGTTTTTCAAGCTTGGCAAATTCCGCGTCAAAATCAATATAGACGTTGCCATCTTTATCTTGATACACTTCAGACGCCAGCAAATGGTCGATATAAACGCCGTTGACCATTGGCCGATTAGGATTGGAGACATCGATATCGATATTTTCGCCAAAGATGACCTTATTACTACGAGTTTCACCAGCCGAGACAAACGAACTACCGGCAATGTTGGTGATATTTTGAATGTAAGAAATATCCTTATCCAACAATTCTTCAATGATATTCGTCCCAAAGTTAACGTTGCCGACTAGGTTTTGAACCGCAATATTCCCATTAGTGTGCGCGTGCAGTTCCGCTTCGCGAGCAAAAATGTGAAATTGTGACGAGACCCCGAGCATGTTATGTAAATCAGGATAGTCGTCCGTGACATTGCCACCATCCGCCACCGCATCATTGGCCTGCGTCACAGCCTGGCTAAGCGTCGTCGCAACGGTTTGCGCACTAACCATTTGAGCAGTCGTCTTGGCTGAATTCGTGGTAGCGGTTGTATCATTAGTATCCGTGCTGGTCTCAGCGGCAGTGGTATCGGTGGTTGCCGTTACTGCACTGGCTGTATCAGTGTCCGTCGTTGCGGCTTTTGCATTGTTACTATCAGTGCTGGTCGTATCGTCAGAATCTGCGCTAGTCGACGATTTGGTCGCGTCAGTATCCGTGCTAGCCTTGGCAGCCGTGGTCGTGGCCGTCGCATCGGCAGCCGTTGTCTTAGTCGTCGATTTGTCCGCCGTATCAGCTTGCTTAGTAGTCCCCGCTACTGACTGGGTCGTCTGCGAGGTTGTTGACGAAGCATCAGTCGTGCCGCTGACCACTTTTTGGCTGTCAGATGACGAGCTCGCCGTCGTTTGCGTCGCATCATCGTCAGTTGTTGCGGTTTGAGACGCCGTATCGGTGCTTGTTGCTTGATCTGACTTGCTAGTATCAGTCGTCGCGTCAGACGCAACCGTCGTCTTCAACGTTTGGCTTTGATTGTTCACTGACTTATCAGTCGTCGCACTGGTTGTGGCTGCAGCGGCCGTATCAGTGTTGGCCGTGGTTGAATCCGCCCGCGCCCCAAGCGTTGTGAGTCCTAATGTTAAGACCGTCGCACAGGCAAATACCCACCGACGGCCAATCTTATACATCTTAAAATGTGTTTGTTTACGTTCCATCGTGAACCCCACCTAATTTCTTTAATTAGTTATCCTTTAATTCAAACTCTATTTTCACGCTATTGTACACAACATTCAACCATTTATATAATTTATTTTATATTGCAGTATAAATAGTCAAGGTGTTAACATAACCACTACACTTACTACCGCTGATAACACTGGCTTAACGGCGTTATTACTACTTTAATAACGGCTAACAAATATGAGATTATGACAATAAGCCGATAAGAATCACATCATTTAATGAGCAGTTCAAATGTAACCCCACTGATTCCAACGACAACCTCATGCACGTCTGTTCATCAATTAGACGCTCCCCTCAAAAAAGGCATCATAAAAGACCAGCTGCTAGGCAACTGGTCTTCGTTAATTTAATCAGCCACGTACTGGCCAACCACTGTTAGATTATTCAATACTTTACGACCGTGTGGGGATTTCGTGTCAATGACCGTTGTTAATTCTTGACCGGCAAGATTACCATGATGCTTACCACCGGCCCATGCTGCAACCCCCGTTACATCATAAACAACACCATCAACCGCCACATATGCGGGTTGACCATCTTGACCATTATATTTGGATAATTCAGTCTGGTTAAATGTCATAGCGCTCATCCGAATCACTCCTTCACAGTTTATCTTCATGATAAGCTGGACTGCCAAGTAAAAGCAAGCGATTCGCCTTTAACCAAACTTTCGTACATTCATTAGGTTTATACGCGACGTTAAACCACTGCCCAGGTCGTTATACCCCCATAACCACCTGAGTAACATTGGCCCTAACCTTTGACCGTCGTAATTCTAGAAACCGAACTGTTGCCTGAACGGGCGTCAATCACGACCGTCCCAGTTCAGTTTGTTAAATAGCAGCTGTGCAGATAAGTCTACCAAAACTTAGTCGCTGACCAATGACTGCTATTCCTACTGATTTACCTTAATACCTTAATACCATCAGCGACGCCGTGTCTGTCAACACGACGACCTTGTGAACCAATCCCGAACAACGCCGGGACTGCCCCTATCTGCGTTATACAAAACGCACACCTCAGCCACTACTGTCCATATTAGGACTGCGTCGAAGCGTGACGTCTAGACACACCCCGTATCTAGGAACGTCGATTGCTTATTGTCTGACATTAATCCCAGCTCGGTGGTCCGATCGTTGCGACCCGGTGATTACCAGCCATGCTAGTCGTAATGCCTGAAATCACAGTACCGGTTGGATCGACGTGATTGCTCGCGACCAGCAGACGTTCACGTCCCTGGCCTAGTGCACGTTTAATCGTCAATTTGAGCGCAGTTTCGACTGGCTGCAAACGGCGTGCCAGTATTGAAACCAGATTCGCGATCACTTGTCCTGCAACCACGGTGTCGCCTGGTTTGACTTTAAAATCAATCATCGATGATTCCAGTTGATTTGTTAACTGTCCGATTCGTAACCAGCCGACCAGGCCATTCGTGGCACGAAAGCCGACCCGCCGTTCATCGACAGCCACAGCGGTGATGACCCCACCAAAGGGCGCAACGATTTGGTCGGTCACTGGGAATATTTGTTTTTTAAACCCAAGTAGCCCATATAGATGTACCGTGTTGGCAAGCGTTGTCACACTAATAATCTGGCGTTTGACCGGCGCAACTACGGGAATCAATGAGCTGATAACTACTGGCACACTTCTCACTTCCTTAATCATTAAATGATGTGTCGACTACTGAACCTCACGCTGATAATCTGCTGCCAAAAAACTTGCCCTCAACCGAGTGTAAATCAATTAGTTCAAGCCATTGACTGTTATCCTTTCAACATAAACTTTACCATAATAAAACCAGAATACCAGCATAATCAACAGTTTTAACGGTAGTTTGAGCCTGCAGAGGTTCATTCGTAAACTCAATTAACGAACAAGCTATGAAGCGCTTTATTCACTAACGCCGCAATACCGGAAATTATCGGCAGAAGTCAGAATGCCCGTATCAGCCATCTGTGGACAGTCAAGCGACATCCCACTATCGACTTTGAATTGAGCGTAAAAAAAAAGTAACCTTGAATGCTGAAGATTCAAAGTTACTATCATTGACTTGCTTATTAAAAAGTGTAATGACCAAATGACCATCGATTATCACTGATCAACCGTCACACGCATGCGACCATGGCGTTTTGAGAAATACAGATTCTGGTCGACCCGATTATAAAAATTGACGGGGCTGTCATCCGCTTGATGCAAGGTTGACACACCGACCGATATCGAGACGGCAATTTCTTGGTCACCGTACTTAACGACCAAATGATTAACTGCTGCAAAAATCTGCCGAACAATGGCACGCGTGCTGACTAGATCATAGCCAGGAAATAGGACGTTGAATTCCTCGCCACCCGTCCGATACAGCTTAACCTTTGGATCATTTTCGCTCAACACTGTCTGGACGGTTTCCGAGACTTCTTGTAAGACGCGATCACCAGCTAAATGGCCATAGGTATCGTTGACGTGCTTGAAGTGGTCAATATCAAACATCATCATTGATAGGTTCAAATTATTGGCCGTACTGTCATCAAATAGATATTTGATATGCTCCGTGTAGGCCGCGAAGTTCTCCGTTTGCGTCAATGCGTCGTGGCTGGCAAACTGAGCGAGTCGCAGTTTGATCTCACTATCCTGTGTCAGCATATTGACGTAGGCGTAGAGTAAACCGGCAAAAATCAGCAGGTATCCGTACTCCTGTAACGTGTTCTCCCAGCTCAGCGAGTACTTGACTTTAATCAAGCCCCACAAGACACCGCCGAAGAAGCCAACCGTCCCGTAGTAATAGACCCAACTATGCGCATGCTTCTGCACCCACAGCCGTAAGTAATTCAGGCTCCAGAAGAAACCCACGAACACGGCCGCATAACTCCAAGATTCCCAGAAGAAAATCGATTGGTCGAAAACCATGTACACAATGACCACTGGTAACAATGTGTAATACGGCATTCGAATGTTGAGGAAGAAGGCACAGAAGATGACGGCAATCAGGTGAAAGTTCACAAACTCCCAACTATTCGCCTGGCCGATGACCGACAGTTGCATCACAAATACGAAGACCAACATGTAGATGACGCCATGCCAAGCATTGATCGTATCATCATCAATGTTAATGTGACGGGCATGGAACCAGGACGTAATCCAATTGAACAGTACCCAGTAGAGTGTCAACACCCCGAGGATAAAAAAGATACTTGTTACAAACGGCGAAATTCGCCAATAAGACCATGTCATTGTCAGGACCCTTTCCTAGCAGCTGCCATTTACGAATTGACAATCATCAGCAATCAAGCGAGGCTTGCCATAGTAATAGCCTTGATGGCGCTCGATGCCTTGTTGTTCCGCCATTTTTTGATCCTTTTGGTCTTCGACACCTTCCAGAATGAATTCTAAATGGTAGTCCTGTGCCACATCGCGCCAAAACGCCACTTCACGAGGAATACGTTCGGCTTGTCCGCTCATCCGCAGATTTTGCATGGCAAATTTGATTTGATCAACAAATGGTAATGCATGCTGAATGTTTTCAAATGTGTTAGAGCCAGTCCCAACGTCATCGATACTCAGTTTGATCCCATACTGATGAAAGAAGAGGCTGTATTTCTGAATTTCGGCTAATGACGGACTTTCTGTTAACTCAATCGTTAGCGCAGCCGGATTGAGCCGCTTTTTGAGATAAATAATCGTTCCTAACATTAAGTCATCTTCCGCCTGCTGACGGTTGAGATTCAAGGCCAACACTTGATTGGTCGCCTTAGTCTTCAACTGTCCGGCTAACTGTGCTAACAAGTCCGCTTGCTTGTCTAACGGTAGTTCAGTGAATGATTGCGGTACTGCCCAACGACCATCCATTTCTTTACGCAATAATAATTCGTACCCAAACACGGCCCGACGCCGCTGGTCAACTTGAGGTTGAACAAAGAAACGATACATTCACGAAACCTCGCTTTAATTAGATTCTTTATGTCAATATATATTGACTACTCCTGTAAAGTATAACCGCTTTTAACTAAAATATCGAGACATAGTTGCAGACATTAACCAAAAAAATAATCAATTCTAATATGTAACCGTTATATTTAGTCCACGACAAAAATGACGTCGTAACAACTAAGTTACAACGTCATTTTTAATTGCTCAATTTTATTTAACCAACTTATCCCAGATAACGACATCGCCAGTTGACAATGATTTAGGGACATCAATGATGCGCTGATTGGCACTCCCACGGAACTGCAGTGAGAGATCCATCTGGTCTTGCAGAAAACGACCATCGACCAAAATATCAATCAGCGATAGCATCTTTAATTTGTCTTCCGAATCCTGTTGAAGCTCATCCCAAGTGTACCCAGTCCATGACCAGATGTCCTTCGTATGGCCAAATTCGGCGCGGACCCGTTCACAGATGCGGATACCGACTTGCGTATTTAAAAACGGTTCGCCGCCGAGCAAGGTCAGGCCTTGCACGTACGACTGACTAAGGTCCTCGATAATCTGGTCTTCAAGCTCAGTCGTATAGGGCTGCCCATAGTGAAAATTCTGAGCGGCGACATTATAACAACCGGGACAATGAAAGGGACAGCCACTCAGATAGAGACTGCAGCGGACCCCTTCCCCATCAACAAAGTTAAATGCCTTGTAATCAGCAACATATTGTTCACTTAAGTCCTTTGCCAGCCATTCTTTGGGCATCGGATTGTTTGGTCCTTTCGTAGCGCGCGGCATTTTTAATCATCTCCGGAGACATATTTTTAGCACGGGACGCGATCTCAACGTGACGACCATGAACCATTGGCCGTTGTTGCGGGTTACCGAGGTAGCCACACGTCCGTTTGACCACATCACAATATTTCGGGTCATGGTTGCCACATTCGGGACACACGAACCCGCGGGCAGTTGCCTTAAATTCACCCTTGAACCCACACTTGAAACATTGGTCGATGGAAGTGTTGGTCCCAAGGTAACCGACGTGGTCATAGGCCCAATCCCAGACGGCTTCTAGGGCCTTAGGATTCTGCGTCAGATTTGGATATTCACAATAATGAATGAAGCCACCCGAGGCGTACTTCGGGAAGCGTTCTTCTAGCGTCAGCTTATCAAACGGGGTCGGGTGTTTGCGGACGTCATAGTGGAAACTATTCGTGTAGTATTCCTTATCCGTAATATCCGCGACCCGGCCGAACTTGGCAATATCGTCGCGACAGAAGGTATCGGTCAACGATTCAGCTGGCGTAGAATACAAGCTGTAATGGTAGCCACTTTCAGCCGCCCACTTAGCACACTTGTCACGTAAGGCCTTGACGACCGTCTCGGCAAACTCGCGAGCATGCGTATCATTTTCCCAGTCAGGACCGAAGAATGTCGTGCAGACTTCATAAATCCCGATATAACCGAGAGAAATCGTCGCCCGTTGATTCTTGAAGAGTTCGTCAACGTTACCACCGGCTGGCAACCGTTTGCCAAATGCTCCGTACATGTACAGTAACGGTGCGTTTTCCGGCTTAGCCTGCTTCGTCCGTTCGATTCGGTAAGCTAGCGCTTCATGACAAGTCTGCATCCGCTCTTCAAAAATCTCCCAGAACAGCTGTTGGTCCCCATGAGCAGCGAGTGCGATGCGTGGCAAGTTGACCGTTACCACGCCCAAGTTCATCCGACCAGAGTTGACTTCCACCCCGTTCTCGTCACGCCAGCCTTGCAAGAAGGAACGGCAGCCCATCGGTGTCTTGAAGCTCCCAGTCAATTCCTTGATTTTGTCATACATCAACAAATCTGGATACATCCGCTTCGTCGAACATTCGATGGCCAGTTCCTTAATATCATAATTCGGGTCGTTGGGACTGAGATTCAGGCCGCGCTTCATCGTAAAGATTAATTTGGGAAAGATTGCGGTCCGATGTTCCTTACCGAGACCCTTGATTCGAATCTGGAGAATCGCCTTTTGAATCTCGCGTTCGATCCAGCTCGTCCCTAAACCAAAGTTAACGGTCGTAAACGGCGTCTGCCCTTGTGATGAATATAATGTATTGATTTCATATTCCAAGGCCTGCATTGCATCGTAGATATCCTTTTTCGTCTTGGCCTTAGCATAGGCTTCGCGCTGGTCTTCAGCGACCCACTTTTCAGCATCCGCCAAGTGTTTTTGATAATTAATGGCCGCATAGGGGGCTAACAACTGGTCGACCCGGTTGGCAGAACAACCACCGTATTGCAGCGACGCAACGTTGGCAATAATCTGGGCCATCTGGGCTGTAGCGGTTTGAATCGACCGTGGCGAGGCAACTTCCGCATTACCAATCTTATAGCCGTTCTTGAACATGCCGTCAAAGTCAATCAGACAGCAGTTCGTTTCAGGCGTGACCGGTGAATAATCGAGGTCATGCCAGTGAATATCACCACGTAAATGGGCCTTAGCGACTAGATCTGGCAACATCTTCAGACCTAGTGCCCGACTAGCAGCGCCGGCTTCCAAATCACGTTGGGTATTAAAAATCGTACTATCTTTATTTGCATTTTCATGCACAACGCTGGCATCGCGTTCGAATAATTTTTCAATCCGTCCCTGCACATTCGTTGCCGCCGCAAAGCGTTCTTGTTCAGCATCAAAGTAGTCTTGATAAGCTTGGGCCGCTTGAGTCAAGCCCTGAGCATTCAAGATCTGCATCAGTGTCGTCCGGAGTTCCCGGGTGTCAATGCCGTCCGCATCCCGATAATAAGCGACTAGGGCTTGCTTAACGACGCGCACCTCATCCTCAGTCGTTAATAACTGGTGTAAGACAAAGTCTAATTTATAGGGGTGAAACTTGGTTTGTGCTCCGCCCCGTTTCGTGACCGGTAGTGGCCGTAATTCGTCTAAAATATCCTTAGTTGTCGTTGTCAGCATCTTACATTCCCCACTTTTCAAAGTCATCAAGTCCATACAATTGATGGTACGTTCCGTTTGAATCAATACTATATATAGTAGCTCATTTTATTAAAAATGCCTATCGCTCAAATTGCCTGATAAATACAGTTGCGTACAGCAAGACTCACTAGCCATCGAATTGGCGTAGTTTTGGAATATTTTAAAATTATTTTCTGTATCAGTTTACACTTTCATTATGAATATTTAGTCAATATTCTTAACCTTCAATCGAACGCCCGTCTTAGTGGCTTTCACGTTTTTTCATGACCAAAAACGGTCGAGATCATTCGCCGCCAATTAAGCACAATACAATCAAATCGCTTAAAATTAATTATTTCACGATGAGTATGACAATTTAGTTTAAATAAGATGACATATTCGCTATAATGGTGAATAAGCCCTACAGGGGAAAATGGGCATTTGGAGGAGAGAATAATTATGCAAAAAATTAGAGGCATAATTGTGGGATTACTGCTTAGCGGTCTACTCGCCGGGTGCCAATCAAAGACATCACCTACCGCTAAGCCGGTTCAACCAACAACGTCAACAGTCCATGCCGTGCAATCCGTCACGTCCCGCGACTTTTTAGGACGCTGGGTGAGCAAAGATCCCGCAACGAGCCTATATCTGAATACCGAACACCAGCTTGGCTTGTTTCAAGCCGGTAAATCACCTGCGCGCAACCATACTGATTTCAAGCTGGATGAGACGCAGCTGACTGTAAAAATCAAGCAGGCGACCGCCGTGCTAACACTCAATAATGCCAACAGTATGACGCTCGATTATCAGGGAACGGCGACAACCTTGGTCAAAGACCCGAACTGGCGACCGAACCGGAGTAAGATACCAACCACGACGACTCAGGCCTTAAAGACCAGCAGCCTCACGCCAACTTTTAAAGTTAATAATTAAGGACTTAGTACACCCCACGCGATTCTGTCTGCGTGGGGTGTTTTGAGCTCACACCTGCGAACGGCTTGCTTCTCGGTGAACCGCTCCCTATAATTGAACTAATAAACCCACGATATGGAGGAACTGATATGATTCGACCCATTGTTCACGATCCTGCCGCATTAAGTGTCCCCGCGACGATTGCCACCCCGGCCGACGCACCGGTCGTCACCGACTTACTGGAAACACTGGCCGCGCACACGGATAACTGCGTCGGCATGGCCGCCAACATGATTGGCGTCAACAAACAGATTATCGTTGTCCAACTCGGCCCATTTGCGATTGCAATGATCAATCCTAAAATTATTGACCACCATGGTGCTTACGAGACAACTGAAGGCTGCTTATCGTTACCAGGCGAACGGTCCACGCAACGTTATCATCAGATTACCGTGAAATATAAAGATCAACATTTCAAGCCCCAACAACAACGGTTCAACGACTTCACTGCTCAAATCATTCAGCACGAATTGGACCACCTAGCGGGAAAACTAATTTAGTTCAGCTTACTGAACAAGCTGGCATTTCAGAGATAGGACTGGTATTATGACCACTTTAACTTATAACGACGACCCCGCGATTCCAGCATTTGCACAACAGCGGCGCCATCAAGCGCACCACGCACTCGGAACTGATATTGACCTGACTTTGTTCGGCAGTGATAGCGACCGTTATTTGACCGCCGCCTGCCAATTGATTGACCAGTATGAGGACCGGCTCACCGTTAATCGCACCGCTTCTGAAGTCATGGCGATCAACCATGCCGCCGGTCAGCATCCGGTTCAAGTCAGCGCGGCGACTTACAGCCTCGTCCACCAAGCCGTCGAACTTAGCCGCCAACACTTCGGCTTTAACGCCTTGATTGGACCTTTAGTGAAGCTCTGGCACATTGGCTTCGATAATGCACACGTTCCTGAACAAGCAGAGATCGACGCCCGTTTGGCCTTGATCGACCCGAATCAGGTTGTCTGTAACGACGCCGATTTGAGTGTGTTCTTGAAAGTGCCCGGCATGGAATTAGACCTCGGCGCGATTGCGAAGGGCTATATCGCTGACCGCATCCAGGATTACTGGGAAGCCTTCGGACAACGCGCTGGCATGATCAACCTGGGCGGCAACTTGCTGATGGTCGGCGATTCACCGCTACATGCGGATGGCAAGTGGCGCGTGGGGATCCAGGACCCAACGACTGACCGTGGTAATGCGATTGCCAGTATTACAATTGGCGCTTGCTCCGCTGTCACAAGTGGCATCTATGAGCGTCACCTCGAATTCAACGGCCAATCGTATCACCACATTCTCGATTCCAAGACCGGTTATCCGCGCCAAAACGACCTGGAAAGTGTCACGGTCTTTACGAAAGCTTCCATTGATGGTGAGATCGAAACGACCCGCCTCTTCTTTGCCGGACAACCCCTCCCTGGCTGGGCCGCCGACCGACCAGATATTTACGGGGCCATCTTTGTGACGAAACAACGCGAGATTCAAGTCGTCGGGCTACCTGCCAGCAGCGTGACTTTATTGGATAAGCGGTTTAAATTGATCTAGACCTGCCCTGACCTTGCAAGTCGTTGGTCATAGAATAAGCGTCCATCAATTGTCTCTTGCCAGCCGACTAGTATCCATAGCACAGGATTTTCATCGTCATGAGCTTGCTTGGCTAAGCCAAAAAACGTCTCAAAGAATAACATTCTTTGAGACGTTTTTTAGTAGTGACTGTCGAAAACAGCCAACTGTTGATTTTGATGTCACACCAACGATTATTCACTAGATCTAGGCTATTCAGCCGGTAATTCAGCTTCCAAACGGTCAATAATCGCGCGAACGTCATCGGTCGTCTTCGTTTGCATTAATTCGTTGCGCAGTTCAGCTGCGTGGCGCATGCCCCGCACGTAAATCTTAAAGAAACGTTGGAGCGGTGCGAAGTGTCCCTGTAACCCGAGGCCGATAAATTGGTCGTATAAATCCACCTGATACCGCAGTAGTTCAAGCATTTCACGCGTTGAGTGCGCCTGTGGTACTGCTTCGAATGCGTATGGATTTTGAAAAATTCCGCGGCCAATCATGATGCCATCCACGCCCGGATGTGCTTGGGCCAACTTCAAGCCATCTTGATAATTGAGCACATCGCCGTTAATTTGTAGGAGCGTTTCTGGTGCCAAGGTGTCACGCATCTGAACCAGTTGGTCAATCAGCTCATAATGCGCGGGCACCTTACTCATTTCCTTCTTAGTCCGCACATGGACGGTCAAGACGGGCACTTGTTGTTTAAGTAAAAATGGAATCCAGGTCTCGTATTCACTGACATCTTCAAAGCCTAGTCGCGTCTTGACACTGACTGGTAGACCGGCCTGGCGGGCACCTTCAATGACTTCTTTGGCCCGGTCAAAGTGGCGAATCAAATCGCTACCACTATGGTTTTTAATGACCGCCATGTCTGGACAGCCCATGTTTAAATCAATTGCTTGGTACCCCTGGTTTTTAACTTCAGCCGCTGCTTTTGAGAAATCAACACCATTATTCCCCCATAGCTGGACGATTGGCCGTGGATTTTCAGATTCGTCCACGTATAAGCGTCCACGTGTCGTAAATTTGGCTTTGGGGTGAGTGATGCTCAGCGCATTCGTGAATTCGGTATAAAAAACATCTGGTGCCGCCGCACGCATCACCACTCGGCGAAAGACGGACCCCGTCACGGCCTCCATCGGTGCAAGACTGAAGAACGGCCGGTTAGCGGCGCGCGCCTTAGTGGCAATCTGTTGCCAATATGCCGATTGCGTCATAGTGACTTCATTCCCTTCTAAAAATAATCACCTCTTCATAATAGCGATGTTCGGCCCCTAAGTGCAAGTATTTTGGTGCCGCATTCGCCATTCTGACGGCAAAATAAAAGCCCGGCCGCAGCCGGACTTTTGAAAAAATAGCTAAACCTTATCTAGTGAATCAAAAATAGTGCCCACACCAGTAGTCCGATGATAAGTACCACGTTCAAGAGTTCCATCCGCAAATCAGCCAACTTCAGTGAGCTGAATGAGATACCGGCCGTTGTATCCATGTATCGGAAGAAAATCCCACTTAAAACTAAGCCAACTAACAATACAAATAGAACCATCATTCCAGTCATCATCATCACAAACTCAACTCCTCATTTGGTAAATATTTGTGGCTTTCTAAAACCATGTTCATAGTAGTCCAGTACCAGCCTTCAAGCAAGCAATTCCGGCCGAAAAACCGGCGTTCTTAGCGTTTTTTTATTAATCAAAAATAGGCATTCGAAAGCACGAAAAAGCCCTTTCGAAAGCATCAAAATTTCGAAAGAACCCTTCGCTAAATTCTAATTCTAGTGAATGATATTGGCGCTTGCTAACATCATTCTAATTGTCGCTCAGTCACACTTGACCGTGCCCACTCGTTTCATTAATCAGTCGTGTGACGTTTGTTGCTTTGCCGTTTAAAACCAAATAAACTCATCGCCGTTAACAATACAAACCCTAATACCGTTACAACTTGATTGGTACGTTCATCAGTTTGTGGCAAAGTTGCAGTCCTAGTTGTGGTCTTAGCTGTACTCGTTGGGTGTGTTGCAATCGGATGCGTTGCGACTGGCTTCGTCACAACTGGACTAGTCGTCGTTCTTAAGGCCGACTTTACATGTGGATTAGCCGTTCCTTTAACTTGTGGTTGATCCGTTGAATGCGTCACAGTTGGTTGGGGTGCGCCGCCAACTGGTCCATCTGTGTGGTTATTATGGTGACCTGTTGGGTTGGCCGGTGTTTGTCCATTCGAGTTGTTGCCATGCCCAGTTGATTGGTCGATTGGTGCTTGTCCACCCTTGTCATTACCATGGTCCGTTGTTGGCTTCGCCGGTGTTTGTCCACCTTTACCATCATCAGGGCGGGCGGGCTGTTTAGCCTCGTTCAGTAATGCCGTTAAGTCACTTTGGGCCGCCGTCCGCTCTTTTTCTGCAGCTCTCACTTCCGCTTTGGCTGAATCGACGTGGTTGCGTGCCGCTTTAACTGTCGCTTCTGCTTTTTCGACAGCGGCCCGAGGTTTAACCGTATCATGTTCCTTCTTAGCCACGCGATAATCAACCGCAGTCCCGCTGACTTCAATATCGGCGTTAGCGCGTTCTTCTTTAGCTGCCGTTAAAGCAGTTGTCGCTTTAGTTAACTTGGCTTGTGCCGCCGTCAATGCAGTCTGAGCCGTCGTTAACTTACCCTTCGCAGCGTCCAAAGCAGCTTGGTTGGCGGCACTATTATCCTTGTCAACTGCCATTTGGGCGGTTTTAACGTTCGCTGTTAATTGATCCACAGTTGCCTGGGCAGTTGTAACAGCCGTTTGAGCCGTTGCCTGGTTAGCCGTGGCAGTGTTAACGGCTTGCTTGGCCTTCGTCTGACGTGCAACTGCGGTGTCATGCAACGCGGCCATTGCATCTTGAATCTGTTGATTCTTTGCCAAAGCGCTATCAGCAGCCACAAGCTCATCTTGAGCTGCTTGAGCAGCGCTCTTGGCAGCGGTCAAGGCTTGCTTAGCGTTCGTATATGTTTGATCGGCTACGTCTACCCGCGCTTGTGCCGCTTGGACCGCTGAATGGCGGTCGACTTGAGCAGCGATTGAATCCGGTGTCTGCGTGCTTTTAGCAGTATAAACAACTGGTTTGGTCGTGATGGCCGCACTGGCAGCGACTCCTTGAGCCATCAAACCTCCAGTTAACATCGTCATTCCCATTGCAACTTTTAGTGCCTTTGTCATACGAAAACCCATCCTTTAAAAAAGTATTGACCAACACCTGAATCATCTGAATCAATTTTAGGTGTCCCCTTACAGGTCTATTTTCATTGTGCCTGAAGAAAATCTAAATACAAGCAATCCCGAGAGCACGGCGTTTTATTAATCCGCAACCACTGTCAAATACCAGTCGGGCCAATTGAAAATATTTATATTTTTTCATGAAAGCGGCTTTTGATCGAGCTTGTCACACCACGGTTATGCACACTAGTCTCAATAATTCACAGCCACAAACGTCAATAGCCGCTATCATGCCATCAGAAACCCATTATCGTGAAAAAAATTAACTTATATTTCAATCACCGTAACTTGCTTGCTAAATTTATCGCAGATTATAACTGTCACATAATTAGGCCGCACTCCACATCGGTGTTAAAATAGAAGCTAACTTAAGGAAAGTGTGACTGACATGACCATTAATGACCTGCAAGCATTTGTGATGGTGTACGATTTACGCCACATTTCGAACGCCGCCGTAGAACTGCATCTCTCGCAATCAGAGCTCTCCAAACGGATGCGCGCCTTGGAAAACGAACTTAACCTCCAATTAATCGACACGCATAATAAGCGCCGCCTCCAAATTACGCCCGCTGGTGAGACCTTTTATCATCACGCCCACAAAATCATCCGCGATTACGAAAACATGATGCACGACCTCGCCCCCAATCGACCGACAATTTCTAAAAACCTGGTGATTGGATCCATTCCGGTCTCGGGCCAATATAACATTGCCAAAAAGATTGCCGCTTTTGATAATCAGCACGCCGACGTTGAAATCAAGATCATTGAAGACGAAGGCGACCAAGTCGTGAAACGGCTATCGGCCGGCGAATTACAAGCCGCCATCATTCGGGACACACAGACCCATCAGCTGCAGCCGACTGATTTTCAAAAGCAACCACTGCTGACCGACGAGTTAAAAATCATTTTATCTCGGGACCATCCCCTCGCTAATCGGTCGGTCATTCGCCTTCAAGACCTCGCCAAGCAGAAAATTGCGACGCTTCCACCTGGCTCTGGCGTTTATGAGCCCATCAATGACCTGTTTGGCCGCCAAGGGTTGACGCCAAACTTCTTCTTTGAAAGTACGCATATTGAAACACTGCTAGGCATGCTGGACGATAGCAACGTGACCTTTCTCTTCAAGCAGTCCGTGCTACCATTCATGACTGAACACGTCGTCATGCGTTCACTCGACGTCCCACTGATCAGTCAGCTGAACTTCGTCTATCCACAACGCTCAGGTAATCAACTACTGACTGATTTAATCGATTACTTGACGGTAACCGCCCATGGTATCAAGCCACAACCAACAATGAAACATTAATCAACACAAAAAACGCTTTTCAGCTGACCACAATTGGGCCAAATCTGAAAAGCGTTTTTTAATCAATTCAATTCTCAATTTTGGTGCTAAACCGTGGCTTATGCCAAACCAACTAAGTGGAACCAGAACATTTCAACGATGGCGACGACGAAGACCACAGCAGTCAACGGAATCCCCAACCGCATGACGTCTTTTTGCGTATAGCCACCACCGGTATCGGGGTCGCTACCAACTAAGACGGCTAAGTTGTGGAACGGTAAGATGTAATGCAAGTTGGTAACTGAGAAGACCAACAGTGAAACTGCCAATGGTGAAATTCCCATGTGAGCAGTCGCTGCCACAAACGCAGGGATCGTAATCCCCATAACCGCGATAACGGAACCCATGAACATGTGGATAATCATGGCGAAGACCGTAATCACGATTGCTAACAAGTAAATGTTCGTTGGCAAGTTGCTTGGAATCAACGTTTTGGCAATCCAGTTGTTCATCCCGGTAACGCCACCGACATTCCCAATCGCAATGGCTGAGGTCAAGAAGACCAGCACATTGACGGGAACACCTTCCCATGACTTAGCAGTCAAAATACCACCAATAACCGGTAGACTCATCATTAAGGCGACAATCAAGGTCAACCAACCAACATCTAGGCCAGTGATCCCACTGGTTAACCATAGCGCAATCGCAATAACCAACCAAACGATCGTCCGGATTTCTTTACCAGTCATGGCGCCGAGTTGAGATTGTTGTTGCTTCAAAGCTTCAACATCAATGTGAACTTCTTGACTAGGCTTGAACAAGAATAGGAACAAGAACATCGTCAAGACGGCCGCAATGATCATTGGGACACCCATGTAGACGAAGTAAGACACAAAGTTGACACTTTGACCAGAAGCTTGAACAGCTAATGGGTTCAAAGACGTATCACCAGTATAGAAGACCCCAGACAGTGGACAGGAAGCCGCAAAGACGGCCAGTCCTAGTTTGGCTAAATCCCGTTTTGGCATGTTAGCCGTTTCGGCAACCACCGTAATGACCGACATAATCATGAATGCACGTGGCCATGGATGTGGAATCAAGAGCGCTAAGATGAAGGTCAACGCGAAAATGGAAATCACGATTCCCTTCCAACTGCGCACAAATTTAATAATAAACGCGTATGCGATTCGTTGGCCCAAACCAGATTCGTTAACGGCACCGGCAATCAAGTAAGCCCCAATCACGAGCCACATGATCGAACCGGTCCACGCCGACGAGAAGACTTGCTTAGGTGTCGCAACGTTCATAATAATCAGTAACATCAGGTAAATCCCACCGACATATGCTGGTTGAGCAATCTGGGTCGCCCACCACACAACGGTCATCAGACTAAGTGCCAAGTCCATTTGGCCCTTAGCAGATAAGCCGGCAATCGGTAGGAAGTAGATAATAGCAAACACAGCGATCCCGCTTAAAAAGCCAATCGTTTTCTTGTTCACGAGTTAAATGCTCCCTTCATTTTGACAGTAAAAAGCCACCCGACCAGGACGCTTCCGTGGTCTGGCGGCTCCTCACGTTATTAAAGTTAACTTGTTCGATTCGTTATTGACGGCATAACTAGTCGCAGCAAGTATTAAGGTTTATTTCAAATACTTTTCCCAGTCATCGACCTTCATGAATTGAGCCCGTTCAAATTGGTCTTTCATATCGTATGGCACAGTGCCATCGATAACCAACTTCGAACTCATCCCACGGAAACGAATCGATTTTGGATCGTATTGTGGCCGTTCTGATGGATCCAATGGATGGTTCCGCATACCGGATAAGACCATCAAGTCTTGGTCAGCTTGGAAACGGGTATTCATGGTCCAAATCACATCGTTCATATCGAAAATATCAACGTCTTCATCAACTAAAATGACCGTCTTCAATTCCTTGAACGCTGAGAACGCCAATAAGGCTGCTTGCCGTTGAATCCCTTCATCCGCTTCATTATCCTTATGAATTTGCATGATGGTCATCAACTTACCACCACCAGCCGGCGGATTGTAAACGTTAGTCACTTTGCCAGGAATGGCGCGGTTAACTAACTGTAAGATACTTGCTTCGGTTGGAATACCAGCCATGCTGACATGTTCTTCGGATGGTCCGATAACACTTTGCATGATGGCATTTTCCCGATGCGTTACCGCCGTCACCTTGATGACTTGTAAGGCTGGGTTAGCATCACCATCGTAACCTGGGAATTCAGGCATCGCTTTACCCGTATGAGTGTTGATGTCTTCTTGAATCCGTTCGTTAGGCATGATGTAGCCTTCCAACGTGTATTCAGAACGTGCAATCGCCTTTTCATCAACGGTAACCCCATCGACTAATTGAACGGCTTGATTCCGAATGGCACCAGCAACCCCTAATTCGTTGTAACCAAATGGGGTGGTAGGTGGTTCAAAGGTGGCACCAATGGTAATGGCAGGATCCAAACCAATGTTGATCGTGATTGGCATTGGTTTATTGGCCTTTTCATATTCTTCGGCAAAGGCACCGATATGACGGCCACCAGGCATGATGTAGATTCCGAGCTTGTCCTTGTCTTCAAGAACCATCCGGTGAATCGTAACGTCACTCTTGGACTTGTCCATGCTTGAACCGAAGACAACACCGACCGTGATATATGGACCAGCATCTTGTGGCGTATTAGTTGGCGCTGCAACTAACTTCCGAATATCAAAGCCTTCATCAGTTGACTTGTAAATGACTTCGTGAGCCGGTGCATCCTTTTCAGCGACCGTTTCCGGTGCAACTGGATTTGAAACTGCATCGTTAAGATATTGACCTAACGTTTGGTAATCATGATGGAACATCTTACCAACCCGACGACGGCTAGCCATTAAACCAGTCAAGACACGCGTGTCAGGAAAACCCTTCACGTTGTTGAACATCATTGCTGGACCTTCTTGTGTTGGCCGTTCAACGGTCCCACCAGCACCAATATACCGATAAACACCAGAAAGTTCCGCATTTGGATCTACTTCAACGTCGGTTTCATGATAGTTCTTGGGATCATCTTTGATCTCATCAAGTACCCGGCGTAAATCCCATGGTTGTTCTGCCATTTCAATTCATCTCCTTTAAAATTTACAAGACCATCATAATGCCAGACGTAAGCGGGTTCAATTCGGATTCAGCACTTGTATTATTCCATTCGTGAATAATACAGTCAGTGGTGGAGTTTGTTGGGTGGGGATTTAGTTTGTAAAATTGGGGATTGGCTTGGACTTTGCTGGGGCCACCAGCTGTGTCGGCCACGCTGATCTGCTGATTGTCCCGCGAGACCATTAGTACTTCAATACTCAAAAACCGCATAACGACAATCCATCTGTGTGAATTACCGTTATGCGGCTCTTTGCTTACCATTATCATTGTGAAAATATTAAAACCAATTAGTGTTTCATTTAAACCAACGCCGACCCAACTGACGACCGCCTTGGTAGACGGCTAGTACCGCGGCAATCAGCCAACTAGCCGTCACTAACGCTTTGAACATTGCACGTCCACGAGTCATTGAACCACCCTTTCAGCCGATTGTCCTTAGTGCCCTTTCACATGCAATTCAACGCCCGATGAACCATCCCTAGGCGCTCAAGCGATGACTTAGTGACAACAATTCGCTCACTAACAAATTCTGTGTTGGTGTCAGCCGCAGTTGCTGGGTGAAGATCGTATAAGTGATATAATTCGTCAACTTTTTGAGCAAACTTTCATCTAACTCAGGTGTCGCTTGCAACTGCTGGTGTGCTTTGCAGAGTTCCGCGCGAATCCCTTCGTTGACCGCGGTTGGTGCCAATTCCTGATACAAATCTTGAATGATACCTTGTGCTTCGCTTTTCATCATGCACACCTTTCTTTCAGAAAACTAACCACCTTCAGTATAGTCGTCTTGGGGCCAAAAATTAAGGTAATTTTGGTTAAACCTAAACTTCGGGCTAATAACCAACTGTTGAGACTAGTCATTACCTTCAGTGTTCAAAAATAACGCGCAATCAGTCATGATTTAAAAGGCTATGTTAACCGTGTTTTATCACGACTACTGGTCAGATTGTGCTGCGGCAACTGCCAATCGGATGGCTGGTTCCCGCGCGGCGCCCGTGAAACCGTGGTCGGCGTCAGGTAATCGATGAAGCTGACTCTGTTGATAAACCGCGTGATATTTTTCAGAAGCCTGTGGTGAAACGACTGCATCCTTGGTCCCATGAATCAAATCAACTGGTCCCGTATACTGCTGAGCGACTTCGTAGATCGGCAGCGTTTGTGCGGTCCGGAGATAGAATCCGCCAACCTTAAAGCCATCACGAATCGGCAATACCGCTGGAATGTGGCGCGGATCATAAGTCGTCCCCTGTAGCACACCTTTTTGGGCATCCGTCTTTAACGTCGCTGCCGGCGCCATCAAGATGAGGTGATCAATCAAGTCCGGATAATAGCCAGCTAACATACTAGCCACCACCCCGCCCTGCGAATGGCCAATTACGACTAATCGTTGATAGTGCAACGTCTGTGCGTAATCTAACACGGCTTTGGCATCCGCAACTTCATTTGGCACGGTCATATCTTGAAAACGGCCGTCACTGCGACCATGTCCATTGAAGTCGAAACGGAATACCGCTAATCCAGCCGCCAACAAACGTTGCGCGAGTTGTGGCACGATTCGACTCGAGTCATAGCCCATATCGGCCGTAAAACCGTGCATCAAGATAACCAGCGTCTGACTGGCAACTGCCGGTTTCTCTAGCCGAGCTTGTAACGCCAGCCCATCGCGTTTAATTTTAAAGTCCATTCGGATCATCTCGTTTCAACATAGTTACCCTTACTATAGTTGATTTAGGGCGTCAATCACAACTATTTACCGATGAAATGATATTCACTGCCACTTGACTCACTCTAGCTGAAAGAAACTTAATAAATACTACAAAATTCAATTTTTATTCATAAACATAACTTACCGTATCATGTTTAATCTACTAACGTTTATGTTATTATTTTAGTTAAATAAAAGTAAAAAAGCGAGGTTTCAACATGGAAATTAAAATGGACGATATCGCCAGGCTTGCAAATGTTTCACGATCAGCGGTATCACTTGCATTGAATGGAAAAGATGGTGTCAGTGAGGCTACTCGTGCCAAAATTTTTAAGGTAATTGATAAATACAATTACAAGCCGCTCCGCAAAAGCAAGAAAAATTTACACGAACTTGCAACCGTTAATCTGTTAGTAGTAAAATCCTTTGCACTCGTCGGAAACAATTACAGATCCCTGCCCTTTTTTGATAACCTAATCTCTTCATTATCGGAACGAATCAGCAATACTGGTGGTACTTTACAAATCAGCACTATTGATTCCCAACATCTCGAACAATCGTTGAACGATCTTCCAAACAGTGACGAAACAACTGGCACAATTGTACTTGCTACAGACTTATCTGAGTCTGAGGTTCGTACCATTCAAGCCAAACTTGAAAATGTTGTTTTTATCGATACCTATTATCGCAATATTAAGGCCGATTTTGTCACCATGGACAATTATCAAGGGGCCTTTGACGCTGGAATTTTTATGTTAAACAAAGGCTACCAACGAATCGGATACATTGCTTCTAATAAATTAATTGCCAATTTTCAGATGCGACGCACAGGATTCAACGATGCATTGGCAACTCGACACATATCAATTCAACCACAACACTATTATCAAGTCTCACCCACTGCGACAGCCTATGACGAGTTAGACATTCATCAAATTATCGATCATGACGCTCCGGATGCTGTCTTTTGTGAGGATGACTATATTGCCACTCGCCTCATCAAGCAATTGGTAACTGCCGGCATCAAAGTCCCGGATGAAATCGGTGTAATGGGATTCGATGATATCTACGAAGGAACATTGCTTATGCCTGAGCTCTCAACAGTTCATGTCCCGATTTATCAAATCGCCAGTCAAGCAATTCAGCAATTAAGAGGACAAGTTTTTAAGCATGATTATGCACCTCAAAAATCTTTGATTTCAACTCATATCATTGAAAGAAACTCAATTTAGTTTTTTATTTTAGCTTTGTTTTAGTAAAATTGCATTGAACTCAAATCAAGTGCATGTTAAATTTAAGTCACATCAAAGAAAGCGCATTCATTTTTAAGTGCTAAACATTTTTGTTATAAAAAGCCTCAATATTACAACTTTTGAAAGGAGATTTTCATGAATACTTGTGAACGTTGGCATACTTTTGAATTGGTCTTAGATGGGCCCACTAGTGGTAACCCATTTGTAGATGTTCATTTTTCAGCTGTATTTAGCTCTCAAGATAGTAGCATTCAAGTTAATGGTTTCTATGATGGTTCCGGAAAATATAAAGTTCGTTTTATGCCAGAACAAATCGGTACCTGGACCGTAAAAACAATTTCGAATGTTGCCAAATTAAACGATTTCCATACTAGTTTTACTTGCACACCCGCTTTAGGTCATAATCACGGCCCTGTTCGTGTAGCAAAAGATGCGACACATTTTGAGTATGCAGACGGAACACCATATCTTCCTTTTGGAACAACTGCGTATGCTTGGGTATTTCAAAGCGATGCAACCCAAAAGCAAACATTAGATTCATTGAAAAATAGTCATTTCAATAAAATCCGAATGACTGTTTTTCCAAAATATTATAGTTATAACACAACAGAACCAGCTCAATATCCATTTGCAGGTCATCCTACCCATACTACTGGCGTATTTGATGAACAGTCATGGCAAGTTGATCCCCAAAAAACAGGCTTTGATTTTTCAACTTTCAATCCAAGCTATTTTCAGCATTTAGAGCAACGCATCAAAGATTTAGATGCACTTGGGATTGAGGCAGATCTGATTCTATTTCATCCTTACGATAGTTGGGGTTTCGCCCGTATGGGAAAAGCCATGGATCAGCATTATATTCAATATATTGTCGCTAGACTCGCTAGCTTTAAAAATGTCTGGTGGTCTTTAGCAAATGAATTTGATTTGATGGATCAGTTGGGACAAAAACCACTCGCAGCCTGGAATGAAATTGGCGAACGTGTTCATAAAGAAGATCCAAGCAACCATTTACTATCTATTCATAACTTTTATGATCCACCCGTACACAAGGGGACAACTAGCAATTGGTTTGACTATACCAAACCATGGATTACTCACCTTAGTATTCAATCAGATAATGTCTTTTTTGCCCCTCATTGGCTTAAAAAGTACAATAAGCCAGTTATTTTTGATGAGTGTCGCTATGAAGGAAACTTAGAATTTGGTTGGGGCGATAATAGTGCACACGGGATGATAGACAATGTTTATCGTATTGTTTTACGTGGTGGCTATGCCACTCATGGTGAAACATATATTGATAAACCAAATACCAAAAGACCAATTTGGTGGGCACATGGCGGAATTCTTCGCGGTAAAAGTCCAAAACGAATCAGTTATTTGCAGAAGCTTTTGGCAAACAATGGCTTCACATATATTATTCCACTTGCACTCCAAGGACCACATTGGGAGCTAGCCGTGGGTGCCTCGCCAGATCATTCACACATTCTGGCTTATTTAGGTGAAAATCAGCCAGAATTTGAATTGTTTGATTTTCTGCCCCAAAACTCAAGCTATACGGCACAATTGATAGATGTTTGGAATATGACAATGTCCGATCTGAATGTTACAGTCGATAATAAGCATTTCTTCCACATTCCACGTAAGCCGTATCAGGCTATCTTGCTAACAAAAACAAATTAAGTTTTACCTTTAAAATGCCGATAGCAGCTATTTACAACTATTCAAAAATCTATCGGTGTTTTTTAGTACAAATAATGAAAGAAGTCGCTAACACTATGGAGAAAAAAACTAACGGAACCACAATTCCTTTAATCAGGCTTTTACCCGCACTTGCAATTGGTCCAGCCACATGGCTTGGGTCTTATATGGTAGCATCGTCTTTATTTATCCCGGCAATGCTACAAAGACTTGATAGCTCAAATAAAATTAGTCTCGTGGCTATTTTTTCAACTTGCGCAATGATTTTATGTGCCATCGCAAACATGATTGCGGGTTACCTTTCAGACCGTACCCATTCGCGCTTTGGTGCACGAACCCCTTGGATTATGGGCGGAGCAACCGTCTTCGCATTGGGCATGTTTTTTGCATCATTTTCAACCAATGTAACTTGGCTGTTTGTCACATGGATGATTACGGCAGTAGCGCTTCAGTTCATTGTTGCACCAATGGTAGCGTGGATTGACTTTGCTGAGGAAAAACATCAAGGTACTGCCTCAAGTGCGTATGGTGGCGTCGGAATGGCTTTTGGAAATAACGGGTTCGCCGTTATCGGTGCATTATTTTTAGGACGGCTCAAAGCAGGATTCATCATTTTTGGCTTACTTTGTTTCTTCGGTTCATTGATCGCCTCAATTTTAGTAAGAGAGCCCTCAAATATCGGTCAAGAAACTCCTACTGTGAAAACAGACAAACAACCAAAACATTTCAAATTGAGTGATTTGTTTCCTGGTTGGTCTCAAGGCGGAAACTACTACTTAACGCTACTCGGCAAAACCTTTTTAGGAATCGGAAATTTTCTGATCTCGGGTTATCTGCTTTACATTATGGAAGATTACTTCCATAAAAGTACACATGCCGCATCCACTTCAATTCAAGTTATCAATACAATTATGTTTGTTTTTGCACTTGTCCTAGGTCTAATTGCAGGACCACTATCAGATAAATTTAGATTGGTAAAATGGCCTGTGGCATTGTCCTCTATCTTTGTTGGATTAGGAGCACTATCAATTATCCTACTACGAAATGAATTTAGCCTTATTTTGTATGCAGTTTTAGCAGGATTTGGAATGGGCCTTTGGAATTCATTGGATAATCGGTTAAACTTGATGGTGCTTCCGGATAAAAATCGTGTTGCCTTTTTCTTAGGAGTTTACAATCTTGCAAATTCTCTACCGCAGGCTATAGCACCAATTATCGCTGCAATTTTGATTCCAATTAGTGGCTATTCAGCAGTATTTATCGGTGCCTTCTTATTCGCCGCTGTTGGAGGAATTTTGATTTTATTTGTCAAGAACGTTAAATAATTTTGAAAGCGGTTTTATAAACTTGCTGTGCTTATTTATCACCGACAAAACAAAGTATGTACTGGTTCAAAAATCAACTAATAAATTTCACATTAAAAGCGCTTGAAGACGCTCATCACTGTATTCAGTGACAAATAGTCTCAAGCGTTTTTTAGCATAAAAACTGATCTATACTTTTGTCGTGGAATCCAAATAATCACGCCAAAGTACAATCATTCCATATTATGTCTGCATAAAAACAAAATTAAGCCGGTTCTGTCCTATAAACAACGTCAATAAACCAATTACTTGTTATTGACAGACGTTACCAGTAGTTGCATTCCTACACAAACCATCTTATTTTGAGAAAATAGCGTCAAGTTTGGGCTATGATATATCCGTAACTTGATGGTGAGAATCGTTTTTTTCGGTCTTTAAAAGCCACTATTGATTTAAACTTCAAATCTTAAGTTATGACCTGTCAGACAAATTAGGCTTATGTCGTCCAATTAAGAGCATAATGCCCTAAGTCAAAGTATGTCACAATCCGAATATTGTTTTCCATACTATCTTATTTTAAAAACAAACAACGAGGCTTTTGTGAGCCTGGAGAAAACCCACGAAAGTTTCGTTATATACATACATCAATTCGAGCTCATAAGTCACATTAAATCATACAAACAAACCACAGTACTTGCTTTAATGCTACTCTATGAACCCATACAATCTCAACTAGCTAAATTTTCACTTCATAATTAGTTCCCAACAGACCAACCACAGCACCTTCATTGGCCTCGTGACTTTCGGCATGGGCAATCAACCACTTATCAGTAGCTAATAACGTTGATTGGACCTGATTCACATCATCATTTAACATCGAATTAACACCTTTGATCAGCGCAACCAAACACCGATAACCCTGGGCAGTCACCTGACATGGGGCATAGTGTAGTGTTGTCCCATATAACAAAATCATGGTATTCGCAGGAATCAAGAAGGCTTTTGTATCAGAGGTCCGATACTGATTGTTGCTCATTTCTCGGACATCACCGAAAAATAGTACAACGTCATTGGTGAACCAGTTGAGTTCCGGTGTCTGATGCCATTCTAAACAATTCATTTTACTTGTATGCCCATTGCAATAACCAACCTGAATTGGTAAGCCACCGAATAGTTTGTTTTGAATCGTCGTACTTAAAGCTAACTGTTCAAGGGTTTTATCCGAGGCAACATACTCGTTATCTTGCTTCGGCATTGGGGTCGCCTTCAAAGCTGCCAGCGCCGCATCTGTATCCGAAAGTGTGAGAACTTTAGCATACTGGTCGAATTCCGGATCAGTGACTCGATAAATATGATAGGTGGGATTCTTCTTTTGTAATAACTCAAACATTTCAATTTCTCCTAACTAATTAACTGCAGCAACATTAATCGTTCGCCAGTTATCAAAAAACATGTCCTAATAATTGTGATAACTTAATTGCGAGCCAGCCCAACGGATTCGTCACCGCCGAATTCATACTAATAATTTCGGACGTTCCGGCGGGTACCGTTGCTCCGGTCATATGCGCTGCCGCGGTGTAAAACGAAGCGACGTCGGTCCCGATGTACAAAATCAACGCCATCATAATCGTTCCGGCAATAACCATCCGCAACAAATCCTTCTTGAGATAAGCGGCCATCATTGGCAAAATGAAAATAATTGACGACAAGTCCACCATCGGTAAAACACGGTTGCCGGGTAGAACAACGGCCAACAATAGCGTAATCGGAATGAGAATCAGTCCAGTCGCCATGACTGATGGATCACCAGCCATCAGAGCAACATCCATCCCAATGAAGATTTCCCTATCCGGATATTTGGCCTTCAGCATCTTTTCAACCGCATCACGAATAATCTTCAGGCCTTCCATCAAAATATCCACCATTTTAGGCAACAACAACATGGAGGCACTGACTTTAACCGCCAAATCCATGACTTTGGGGGCTGAAAATCCGGCTAGTACACCAATCAAGACGCCTAAAATAAAGCCAATAACTAATGGTTCTCCCAAAACACCAAACCGTTTGTTAATTTGGGCTGAACTTAATTTGACCTTATTTAGACCTGGAATCCGGTCAACGACCCAATTAACCAGCAACGCCAAGAGAATCCAAGGGCTGTTGGTGAGATGTGGAAATGAGAGCCCCGCCATATTGAACTGCTTCTGAATCGTTGGCCCAGTCCAATCCGCGACTTTTAACATCAGCACGAATAGTAGCAGCATAATCACGAAAGCAATGACAAAGCTACCTGAAGCAACATACATGACCGTCCCAACGACTAAGAAAATCCAATAATTAAAAATATCAATGTCCATCGTCTTGGTGAATTTGACCACGAACAATAAGATATTTAATAGTAGGAATACAAACACAGCTAAAGGCATGAGCGCTGAGCTCCAACCAATCTGTGACGCATTCGCCCAACCGGTATCCAATACAGTCAAGTGAACGCCAAATCGTTTCACCATTGCACTGGTTGCCGGTCCTAAATTATCAAGCAGCAGGTCGATCACCATGTTTAACCCGGTAAAACCGACGCCGACTAATAACGCGGCTTCAAAAGCCTTGCCAATCTTAACGCGAAATAGTAGGCCGATGACGAAGAAAATAATTGGCATTAAGACGGGTGCACCCAGTGAAATCACTGACTTCAAAACACTCATACCGTTGCCTCAACATTCCGCACCTGACAAACTTGCGCAATCGCTTGTCGCCATTGAGTTAATATAGCCTGTCTTCTGGTCGAATCCATCGAACGATGATATTCATGATAGCGCAGGACTGTATTAAGTTTTAAGTTGCCATAAACCGTTAACGCGCGCCCGGCGCAGTAAGCAACCCCAAACGCACTCAATTCTTCAATATCCGGGACGTCGACGATCACATCTGACATATCACTTTGAAATTGCATTAAGTAGGCATTGGCCGTAACGCCGCCGTCCACTTTCAGAATTTGCGTCTTGATGCCGAGTTTCTCATCAATCGCTGTCAGAATATCATTGATTTGAAACGCGATAGAATTCAGTGCTGCCCGAACGACTTCCGGTCGACCAGTCGTACGCGTCATCCCCGTTAACGTCGCCTTCGCTCTTGAATCCCAATACGGTGCCCCAAGTCCCGAAAATGCGGGGACTAAACAAGTTTGATCCTCTGGGACTGCCTGGCGTGCCAATGATTCAGCTTGATTAGCCGAATCGATCAGCTTCAAATCGTGTACCAGCCAGCGAATGACGGCACCCGCATAATTAATATTGCCTTCTGCAACATAGGTCATCCGCCCATTTATTTTCCAGCCAATCGAGGTCACAACGTCGTTAGATTGCACGGGTTGATCACCAATATTCATCATGACTGATGAACCCGTACCAATCGTGGCTTTCACGTCCCCCACGGATTCACAGCCTTGACCATACAAGGCCGCCTGAGAGTCGCCTAACATGCAGTGGATCGGTAATGGTTTCGGAAAAATGCCATCGAAATCCGTCTCACCAAACAGCGCATTCGACTGTTCAATCGATGCCAATGCGTCAATCGGGACGCCAAATGCGTCACACAACTGCTGATCCCACTGGACACTGTGAATATCTAGTAACTGCGTCCGCGACGCATTTGACGGTTCCGTCTTGAACTGTTTGCCATGGGTCAAGCGGTATAACAACCAACTATCCATCGTTCCCATGCACAAGTTATGTTGTTGGGCGGCGGATTTGACTGCCGGCACATTTGACAGCATCCAAGATAACTTGGCCGCAGTGAAATAAGGGGATAAGGTCAGCCCCGTCTTAGCTTTGACCGCTTCGGCTAAGCCCGCTCGCTGCAGCCGTTCCACGATATCGACCGCGCGATCATCTTGCCAGACGATTGCTTTAGTTAGCGATTTACCGGTGTCTTTTGCCCAAGCCGCGGCTGTTTCCCGTTGAACAGACAGCCCCACGCCAACGATTTCCTGCAATGGGACACCCGCATGTTGAACCAGGTCATTCATAAGTAGAATCACGTTTTGATAAATTTCGTCCAGATCATGACTGACCCAGCCATCCTTATTAATCAACTGCGCATGGCTTCGTGACTGCTTATAAACAATATGCCCCAAATCATCAAATAATAACGCCTTAGTCCCCTGTGTACTTTGGTCAATGCCAATCACATAGTTACTCATTAGTTTCACCAACCTTTTCATCTTACAAATAAGGACAGCTACCTGCTGAAATCCAGAAGCTGCCCGATTAATTCAATTCAAAAATTTCATTTATTGATTTAAGTTCGCCATAATACGCTTAGTTAGATGCGCTTCATCCAGACCGTAATGCGCAAACACTTCAGCTTGGGTCCCCGCAATTGCCGGTTCATCTGGAAAACCAGCAATATCCACGCGAGTATCGCCACGAATAGCTAGCGCCTCAGCTACTGCCGAACCTAGGCCACCATAGATAGAATGTTCTTCAATCGTGGTAATTAAGTTGACTTGGTCAGCGACTTGATTGAGTAACGCGCGATCCAATGGTTTAACACTCACCAAATCGATTACTTTGGCTTGGACGCCTTGTTCTGCTAATTTGCGTGCAGTCCGCACCGCGATTTGAACAGTTTCGCCCGCTGCCACTAAGGCCACATCGTTACCATTATCCATCACGATATTGGCCTTGCCGGGGCCACGAAAGGCTTGTTGCTGGTTCTCATAAATGTCTGGTAACGCTTGCTTGCCAATCCGCACGTAAGCCGGGTGATCAGACTTCGCTAAATACTGCATCAACCCACGAGTTTGGTACTCGTCAGCGGGCATGTACACTTCCAAATTGGGCAATGCGCGGGTAATCGCTAGGTCTTGTAACGAATGATGGGTATTTCCCAACACACTATACGAATTACCACCTGAAATACCGATCAACTTAACGTTGGTATCCGAATAAGTGACATCAACTTTGACCTGTTCAATGCTCCGCATGGTCAAAAATGCGGCGGGTGAGAAGACAAATGGCCGTTTGCCACTATGGGCCAAACCGGCGCCGACCGTCACAGAATTCTGTTCCGCGATACCCATCTCAACCAGTTGATCAGGTAATTGCGTTGCAAATGGCGTTAGTGACGCTGAACCGCGGGAATCACTAGTCAGCGCTAAAATATTATGATCTTGATTAGCCGCAGTAATTAATTCATCGCAAATTACTGAACCGACTTTTGCACTCTTAGTCATTTTGTAACCTCCCAATTACCGCATCCAGTTCATCTAATCCTTGTTGATATTGGGCAGCAGTTGGAACTTTATGATGCCATTCTGCCCGATTTTCAGCGAAACTAATGCCGCGGCCCTTAATCGTGTCAGCTAAAATCAGTTTTGGCCGCAGTGGCGTATTCGGTGTTTCCAATGCATCGACCAACTGTGCCATATCATTGCCATCAATTTCAATAACATCAAAGCCGAAAGCCCGATATTTATCCGCCAATGGTTCACTATTCATCACTTCAGCAGTCGGCCCACTGATTTGTAATCGATTGTGATCAATAATCGCCGTCAAATTGTCCAGTTTAAAACTACCCGCGGCCATTGCGGCTTCCCATACAGAACCCTCTGCTTGTTCACCGTCACCCATCAAGGTATAGACGTGATAATCCTGATGATCTAACTTAGCCGCCTTCGCAATACCGACACTTAGTCCGAGTCCATGGCCCAACGATCCCGTATTCAACTCAATACCGTTGACATGGTTGGTCGGATGGCCAATATATGGCGAATCATATTGAGAATAGGTCGCTAAATCGCTTTTCGGGAAATAGCCCCGGTCTGCCAACACGTTATATAAAACTTCAACCGCATGGCCTTTCGATTGAATATACCGATCTCGATTATCATCATTAAAAGTCTCCGGCGTCTGGTTCATGACCGCATAATATAACGCGACCAAAATGTCCGTACATGATAAATCCGAACCAGTATGACCAGTCTTGGCTTGATAAATCATTTGCCAGGTGGCGCGTCGGATTTGTGCCGCTTTCAGCTTAAGTTCATCAATTCTCAAATTAATCTGCTCCTTTACTTAACGATCGACTTAATATCACCGCGTAAGTATGCCTTGACATCATCTTCAATTGGATCGTAGAAGTCGGGTGTCACGCCAAGGTACTTGCAAGCTTCATATAGGACGGGTACAACGTCTGCACGAACCGCTGCCATATGGTGAATGTATGGGCCGTAGACCAACTTGGTTTCAAAACGATTTAAGTTAGCGAATTGTAGCCATAAGTACGTCCCTTGTTCGTAAGGGCCTTCGCAGGACTTGGCATTACCTAGTAATAAATTGTATTGGCCATTATCGCCGTCAAACCGGCATAACGTATACTCACCATCTTGGGCTTGAAGCGCCACTGAGCCAGGATAATCAAACACAAAATGTGATTTTGGCAATGATGGCTTGTTCTTAGCCGTTGAGAATGGGAAGACACCTAAATGTTGTAATAATTCACCATTTGGATTTTCTGGGTGGCGACAGTTGACATCCGCGAAGATCGCCTTTTGATCACCCATGGTTGCCGCTTCCACTAACAATTCAGAAATCACACCATGAATATCCGTTTCGCAGGTGACTGGTGTGCCTTCGTCTTGAAGCAAGGATTCAGAGGCATACGGTAAAATACCGATTTCATCTTGGAGTGCCGTCCAACATTGAATGGCACCCGCATTGCAGCCGTATTCCGTCATTTTATGCGATAACGCGACCTTCAATGCCGCCACCATATTTAAGTCTTTGTCACTAATATCGATATCGGCGACTTGCTTTAAGGTCGCAATCGTGGTCTCAATCTCAGCTGAATGCTTAGCTTGTAAGTCATGAATTTCTTCAACTAGTTCAGTCATTGGAATTGGGGACAATGAAATATTGAATTTTTCTAGCAATTCCCCTTCGTTGACCATCGTCGACCAGAAATCAAACGGCCGTGGCCCAACTTGCAAGATGCGCGTATTTTTGAACGTCTTGACGATATTACATACTTTAATAAAATCATTAACACCGCGTTCAAATTCAGGATCATCGATGTCTACGTTAACTAAGTACGTAAAAGGAATCTGGAATCGGCGTAACACTTTACCGATTGCGAATAATCCACACTGCGTATCGCGCAGACGTGAGCCGTCCGCTGCTGGCGCTTCATCTTTCGGTCCCCACAGCAAGACTGGAACGTCCAATTTTTTGGCTAACCGGGCACATTCATATTCAGTCCCAAAGTTTTCATTGGCGAGAAACAGGCCATCAATTTTTTCGGCGTTAAACTTAGCGGCAATTTTTTCCATGCCAGCGTCATCGTAGAGCAGTCCATCATCATTGACTTCCTTGATGTCAACATAATTGACACCCATTTTATCTAATTTATCCCGCGTTAAATTTGCGTATTCGATCGCAGCATCTGCAGAAAAAATGTTTCGCCGTGTGGGTGCAAATCCAAGCTTAATTGATTGTGTCATAATGAAACCTCCAATGTATTTGTTATCGTTTACAAATTCAATTCTAAAATGACCACTAAAATAGCTCAACCAAATTTGCTAGTTTTGCTTTAGTTAAGTATAATTTTAGTTACAAGGGAGATAATCAGATGGCGATTAAAATCAGTGACATTGCAAAAATGGCGGGAGTCTCAAAGGCATCCGTTTCATTGGCACTTAACGAAAAACCTGGCATCAGCGACCAGACCAGAACGAAAATCATTAAAATTGCGAAAGAACACGGTTACCAGCCACTGCGAAAAAAGCGTCAGGACATTACCAGCAACCTCGGCACCGTCACCTTTCTAGTCGTGACAACGAGCGGCGTGGTCAAGAGTAATTATCGGACGCTGCCCTTCTTTAATTCGCTGATTTCGTGTCTATCCGCCGAGGTCGGCGCCCTTAATGGCAGTTTAAAAACGATCACGATCAACCAAGAGGAACTCGACCAGCGCATTGGCGAACTCAAAACGACCGCAACCAGCTTCTTAGTGCTCGGAACTGACCTCAATCAAGAAAATACTGAACTATTAAAGAAGCATCTCAAACACGTGGTTTTTCTCGACACCTACTTCGAAGATATTGATGCTGATTTTGTGACGATGGATAACTATCAAGGTGCAAAAATGGCCGGAAAGTACATCTTAAGTCAGGGCTATCGCGAAATCGGCTACTTTGCGTCAGATAAGATCATGTCCAACTTTGCTGAACGTAGACGCGGTTTTCGGGCCGCATTAAAAGAAGCCGGCGTCTCGATCAGTAACGATAACTTCTATTTCATTTCGCCCACAGAAACCAATCCGAACGGCCTCAATATGGATCGCTTCATGCACCACCAGTTACCACGTGCGATTTTTTGCGAAGACGACTATATCGCCTTGCGCCTGTTGAAGATTGCACGTCAGGCTAAGCTCAGTATTCCTAATCAACTTGCAATCATGGGATTTGACGATATTTACGAAGGCACTCTCGTTACCCCGGAGTTATCAACGGTGCATGTCCCAATTGAGCAAATTGCCCATCAAGCACTTCAGCAACTTTTAGATCAATTTCTCCATCCCCAACGGATGCCATTGAAAGTTTTAATTGCCACTCAAATCGTTGAAAGACAATCACTGTAAAAAAATAGCTCAACTAAACTTAAAGATAAGTTTAGTTGAGCTATTTTTTAGTCCGATACTAATTGTCTAAACCACTTCCAACTGGAGCTGCCGTGATTCGACCCACTTAGCAGCGACCAGTACCCGGTAGAGCACGATTGAAATGACGGCTGGCATGACCACACCAGTTAGGAGATAGACCATGAAACTGTTGAAGTTGGTGGAAGCCAAGGAAATCGGCGCAATCAACGAGTTTAAGCCTAAACCAGCTAACTTATAGCTGGTAGAAAAATGAAAGACGATCGTTGCCACCGGTGCGGAAATCACGGCCGCGACCATTGGTGGAATCGCTAAACGCGGGTTAACGATCAAATTGGGAAATTGGACCTTGGGCGTGATGATTCCCTGCGCAATGTTGGCACCGAGATTATTTTGCCGAAATGACATGATCGTGAAGCCGACGAATTGTGCCGTCGTTCCAATCAAGGCTGCCCCTGACGAAACGGGATCCAACATGACCGCCACGGCTAGCGCAGCTGATGAGGCCGGGGTCATCAAGAATAAGGCCCAAGCTAACGAAACTGCCATCGACCCAATCAATGGGTTCACCTTCATTGATGTTGCAATGAACTTGCTCAACCACACCAAGGCCGGCGTCGTCACTGCTGCTAAGCCTAAACCAACCACGGCACCGACAAAAGTTGCGGCCAATGGGACCAGCATCATATCTAGCGGCGTCTTTCCAGTTAAATAATTACCGACCAAGACGGCCACTAATCCGGCAGCAACGGCCGAAATCGGTTGCCCAGTCGTAAAAATCGAACTTTGCGCCGCTTGTGCCAAAGTATGCCCCGTCGCCGTCACCCCGTTCGTCGCTGATTGTGAAAAGAAGACGGCGTTCGCACCAATCGTCGACGAAATCATCGCACTAAACGTGACTAAGGTATTACTATTGAGCATCGTCGCAATCGCAACACCAAAGGCTGGCCCTAATAACACTTGCGCAATTGCACCCACTTGATATAATGCCGTCCAGTGAACAAAATTCGCCAACGACTGTAACAAGAGGCCAATTCCCAAACAAACTAAAATAGCATTAGAAACACCAGCTGAAACTTTATAAACGTAATCCATGGTACTCATCTTATGTGTCGCGGTATCCGCGTTAGTGGTTGCTTCCATATGTAATCCTCCTGCATTTTAATTAATAAGATTATGATTAGAGAAATGTGAGAATGGTTCTATTTAACCACGCGGCCTGAAAATTGTCAACGCCATTTTCATGATTTAGTCGCTCACTTTACTAAGGTCAACGTCCATTGAGCCTAAACGGCGACTTTAGTGCTTTGCAGCCAGCGCCGGGCGCCCTAAAACATAGCCTTACGCGTTGTGCTAGTTATTCTTTAGCATTAAAGATGATTACAACGTGCCAATCCTTAAAATCAAAAACAGCCAGCTGAGACCCGCTGGAAAAAGTGCGAGTTACCGTAAACATGCTGTTGTGGATGCTTCCTACGCCGCCTTCCAGGTATTTCTGACAACGCTGGAACGCGATGGACACAGATTTAAGCCGAAAGCCCACGTCTTAAATACTGGTCTTCCACTAACCAAGCACACAACGCTTGCTAAGTGGAATTTCATCGCTGAGCATTGTCAGAAACACCTTCCAGACGGGATGGTATTCGAAAGGCAGACGTGGGCGGGCCCAACTTTTTGTTGGATTAGTCGTTGGTTCCTTGGTACACGAAAATTTTGATGTTCAACTGACAGGCTGGTTTCTAACGTTTGCTAAACTTTCTTAGCCATGATTTAACTTTTTGAATCAGCAGCTTCACGAAACCTGTCAGAATTTTCTCTACTCGTTTGAGATGAGAAAGTCTCGAATTCTAAACGACGCAATTTCATCAACTCATTTCAAGACTAATTGCCATTGAAGCTAGTGAGCTATATTCAACCGATCTTCTCAGTACTCAAATGCCATAAAAGATTATCGTTTCTAATTAAAAGTTTGCTCGAATGACCAGCCACTTAATAATCAGTGGTCAATTGTACCTAGATAGGTGGTCGTTCATCCGCCATTCGAGCGGGTTCCCGACTGTAGGGGCTGGCTGACAATGCTCAAGGGCGAAATTCTTCTTGTCCGGGCGGGTTTCCCGGGCTAG